>Ga0209208_10001184_pt1 | contig 36425 bp, 29 predicted proteins | sample S1TSphfallax_3_FD_187694 | JGI IMG/M metagenome (GOLD analysis project Ga0209208, IMG submission 187694) | Host-associated microbial communities from peat moss isolated from Minnesota, USA - S1T2_Fd - Sphagnum fallax MG (SPAdes) (version 2) | ecosystem: Host-associated > Plants > Peat moss >...
CGAGTTAAAGAACCGGAGTGGGAAATGCTAAGGACTGGGTGGGGGGGTCGACAGGATAAAGAACCGGAGTGAGAAATGCGAAGGACCAGGGCGAGGGGGGGGACCAACGGTTGTTTGAAAAGAAAAGTTTTTTTTAAAAATCAAAAACATCAACCAAACATCATTGAAATAACACACCCGTGCATTATGCACGGGATTCACACTAGTACTCTATAATGAATCTAAACACAATATCCTTGCCTTGGTAGGTGAGGCCAAAAGGAAGGCTGGTCAGCACTGGCTGGCTCAATATTATGACTGCAAATTCTGGGGCCTTTTGCAAGAACTAGCTAGAGATCTATATATATTGTTGTTACTCTCTGAATCTCCAACACTTGAAGTCTCTAAAACGTTGCAGCAGCAGCAGCAGGAGGGATATCTGTCTAGTCGACCTCCCTCCAGTTCAACTACAATTGGTAGATAGTGTTTCCCAAAGGAAAAACATCTGATCGGATTTGTGGCATTCCGGAGCTCATCAATACTGGGCACTTTGGTCATCAGCACATCTGCAAGTGAAGGAAAGACAGTATTTCATTGCAATGGTCAAGATGATGCGAGCTGTGCAGTACTCGACGTATGGTGGTGATGGACCTTCATCTCTTAAGGTAGACACATACCCCATCAGACTTCTCACTTTAATTTAATCACAAATTTACAAAGTGATGCAATTCCAAGTACATGCAGGGTCCAATGCTGGAACTTTTTGTAGACATAATTGGTTTTAGACGCATTTGGTCCAAGTCTAGGATGGGTTTAGGGTTTATCTGTGACGTCCTACATGACAATCATGGCTTGCATGCAGCTGGTGGATGTACCTGTGCCCAAGCCAAAGAAGGGAGAGGTTCTGGTGAAGGTTGAGGTTGCAGGGATCAATACAGTTGACTGGAAAATCCAAGGAGGATTACTGAAGCACATTCTCCCTCTCAAATTTCCACACATCCCAGGTTCAAACCACTCACTTTTCTATTGTGACACTGCCTCAAATTTCAGGCGAAAATATATCCTTTTTCTCAAAAGGAATACGCCAAACATCTCCCTTTCTTGGGCAGCGTGTTGTCACAAGTCTGTCTACAGGCTACAGTGTTAATGATCCTGTACAAAAGTTTTGCCAGTTAAGGCGGTGCCAAAACTTCCTTGATATACAACCCAATACTCAAATACAGAACTTCCAACTGTCTTCATATTGAATTTGTTCACAGGCACGGATATTTCAGGCGAGGTGGTGAGCGTGGGACCAGGAGTTGAAAATTTCATTCCCGGTGACAAAGTAATCAGCTGTGTTGGTGTTATGGTACGTAAAATTCAGGTCCCAGCCCCGTCAAGTAGAGTGCTGCAGTCACCATGTGACATACCCATCTGCAAAGCCTGAACATATCGCATTTTTAAGGATAGACTTGCAGGGTTCGCCTAAAATCCTCCATCTTTGTTGGATCCATCTCACATATTGTCCAAATTCTTTGAGCACTAGTCTGCTTGGTCCTTTACAATCTGAATAAATCCTATTTGGCTTGGGTTGATCATGCAAATCGCCAATTGATCACTTGACCTGAACACAACGTCGAAAATCATATTGTTGCCTTTTTCTGAAAGTTTGGGAGTATGTGCAAATCACCTGCAGAAAGGTGGGTCATTGGCAGAATATGCTATAGCACCGATCAAATGCACAGTGAAGCGACCACCCACCATAACACCGGTAGAAGCTGCTTCTGTGCCTGTTACTGGTCTCACCGCTCTCCAGAGTGCTAAGAATATGGCTGGCATCAGACTTGATGGAAGCAGCAATCTGAATGTGCTCATCACAGCAGCTTCTGGCGGGGTCGGAACACTATATGTTCAGGTTTGCATTCCCGCCTCCTATGCAGCAATCACAAAATAGACTCAAAATTCAATGGTATTCTCTTTGTAGAATCTTTCAAAGATGCATAATTTATGTAATGGAGCTCCTGACATGTTTGTTATTGTTTTGATGTGTAGTTAGCAAAGCTAGGAGGCTGTTTTGTAACAGCAACTTGTGGTGCTCGCAACATGGCCTTGGTGAAGAACCTAGGAGCTGATGAAGTGGTAGACTACAAAACACCAGAGGGCATGAGATACGAAAGCCCATCAGGACGGAAATATGATGTGGTGGTGCACTTGGCACCCTACCAACCTTTGGAGGCCTTCAAAGCCGAACTTGCACCCGAGGGCATTGTGATGGACATGACGCCAACATTCAAGACAGTAGCCAGGAATTGGTACAACAAGCTCACATTCTCAAAGCACAAATTCCTGCCATTTGGGATGTCACCCAATGCAACAGACTTACAAGAGGTGATAGAATTGGTGGAGGCAGGGAAGCTGAAGGTGATTGTGGATTCTACATACCCATTGGAGAAGTCAGCAGATGCTTGGGCTCGTAGCATCAAAGGCCATGCAACAGGTAAAGTTCTGGTGACCTGCAACAACTAGTGACAAATGGTAATGTGATGACAAATCTTGCATGTGTAGTTGAGGGTTTGAAGCACAAAGAAAGGATGAAATTTCTAGGGTTTAGGGTTTAGCAACAAGAGGCCTTGCAACATGAAAAGTTGTGGTCACCTGTACACAACTAGTTGCAAATGATAATGTCATAACAAGTTCATGTGGGTCCTCCCAATTTAGGGATTGAAGAATAAATACAAGATGTAAGTGTTTGAGGATTATGAAATTGATTTTTGTTTTTGATTGTCCAATCAGTGGATGGCAAAGTAAATTGAAATACATAATTTGATCATTTGAATGCAAAATAATATATAAGGTTATGATTTTTGCATAAACGTAAACATGTATGTTTGAATCTTCTACATTATCATATTATTTAATTATGTAAATTCATACTGAAAATAATTTCACATTATAATTACATGATTATAACATATTCAAATAAATATTTTTTAATTCATCATTCGAATTAAATTGTTTTACTGCAATTATAAATTAAATATAATTTTTAATTTTTACTTCAATTCAATATTTTAAAATTTTCATTTGGTTCATATGATTATAATTATATTTTTTTGTGATTAAATTAGATTGATTTAATATATATTTTAGGGCCATAAAATAGAATAAAAATTCAGTTTCTAAATTAAATTTAATCCATATTTCTAATTTCATATTTTTATAAAAATTATAAATTTCAAATTTAAAATCTAAATATAACATCAATTTAAAATATTTATTTCAAAAATTTCATTGTGAAATTTAAAATTATAAACACACACATAAATATCACATGATTTGATTTTTAAAAATATTTTAATTATCATTGATTAAACCTTTATATATGTATGCATGCCATTTGTAAAAGTAATAAACTAAAATGCAATATTTTTATAAATCCCTAAAAAAGGATTCCATTCAAACTTCATATACACATGTATTTTCATGCAATGCATATATGATTATTGCCATTACAAAATGACCTATGAAAAACTTTATAAATGTACATGTTAAATTATATTTTATGATGTATGATGTTAATTGTTATTTACATTTTTGACATAACTTGAAATATACAATTAGGTTATGATTACAATTATGTTAATTTGATTACATATTTACACCATGTGACAAAATTACACATGTAAAATATAAAGTGATGGACATTAATTTTTCACATCATATTTTAAATAATAGTGTAATTTGTTTAATAGGTATTGGTCGCATAAGACACCAGATCTTTTTAATATCATATGTCATATCATAATGTCATATGTTACATCATGTCATAGCATTATTACAAAATGTGGGTGCAATTCACTAGTCCTTGTTCACTATACTAGTGAATTCACTACTTCTTCACTAGTCCCTATCCACTACAACCACAGAATTCATTCAAAATCTAGTGAAATCATTTGGTGTACAAAGACACCTTTTGTTGTAGTGTAGTTATTATTGTTGGTTAATCACTTTTAATAATTTTACATCTTTAGTTGAAGAGTGTATATAAAATTGAATACATGCCTATGTTATGTTAAACATTCATTCTATTAATCCATTAGTTGTAATAACCACTATATTGCAACCACACATATTACCACATAAGGTAGATAGTTGCAAATATGCTTCATAGTTTGTTTTTTGGTTGTTGTGGACCACTAGTTGTTTAAGAAGTGATTGGATAGGACATGAATTCTTCTAGTGATAGTTGAACTATGTCCTTTTAACTACAATAAGAACATAATAAGAAAAATGGAAAGACCATTGAACAATCATCAATATTGGAATTCTACATCCACTTAGTTGCAACAAAAATACAACTACTATATCCTTTTAGCTAAACAAGAAAACAACAAGAAAAATGGAAGGATCATTGAATAATCATCAATGCAAAAGCTCAACATCAATTCAACTACAACAAGAATATAAATATTATGTCCTTTTAACTACAATAAAAAGGCAACAAAAAAAATGAAAGGACCATTGAACAATGTTGTAGCTACTGCATCCTTTTAACTGTAACAAGAAACACAACAAGATTAATAAAGAAAATTGGAAGGGGTGACATTATACATAGGAGCTGAAAATTATTGAAGTCCCAATTTTAAAGATTTATTACATTACACAAACTCAAAATGCAGCAAGTTTAAGACATAAAGGTGAAAAAGTTTACTTCATGAAGAAAATTGCTTTGAATGTCAAAGACTTACGATAAACCCAAACTTAACAACAATAGTTGTGGAAATTCACTACAAACATGGAGAAACAACAAAACTTACAAGTTGCAATGCAAGCTACAAACCATAAATAGGTAGAAACAATAAAAGAACATAATAAATCTTTGATGCAGTACAAGGAAACAAAACATTAAGCAAGAGGAGAAAGGTAAAAAAATACTTGATTTGCGAAGTTACCTAACTATTGAAGTATCATGACCACTAAGTTCATAAAAATGCCAAAAAAAGAAAAAAAATCACCAAAAAGCATGAAGCACGCAATTCATGCCAAAAAGCTCAACATCAATGAAAACAAAAATAAACAACTTTGAGAAACACTATCATGGTTACATGGAGATTCACTCCAAGCATGAAAAGCAACACAATCTCCAAAGCATAAACAAGAAAAAATAAAAATAAAAATCCTTGTGTAGCACAAGGAAATGAAACATGAAAAAAAGGGGGATGAGAAAGTACTTGAAATTGTTAAAGTTGCCAAGTTGTTGAAATATTCTAACCACTCACTGATAAATATGCCGAAGAAAGAAAATAGGTCAATGAAAAACATACAATAGAAAATGAAACTCAAAAAATGAAAAGCTTGATGAGGACAACATTGCGGGAAGAAATAAAGCTCAACTAACTACTAACCCTAAACCTAACAACATCCGAAACCAAATGTGAAAAAAGGGCATGACAATTGTTGACTTGACAATTTAGGGATGTTTTGCTCGATTTTAGGATAGAGATTTCAATACCTTGCACTTAGTTCTAGGTATGTTTTATAGATCTGAAACCTTACTCGATATTTTTTACCCGCCCAATTGGATACCTAGCCAACACTAGTTCAAACTTATCAACAACGACCACTACCCATACATGTGTGAAACAATTATGACAACAAACAACATTCATACATAGTTGTGTGTGCCCATTGGTGAGTGATGTGTCCATGTAGGGCCCAATATGTCAAAAAGAAAAAGAACTTATATTGGGGTCCATTAATTTTTTTATTAAAAAACCACTAGAAAACACATGTTGCAAGAAAGAAATATGTAAGTTCCACTTGTCACTCAAAATTATCATCAAGAACTTTGGGGTGGCCTTTGTATTCCACACCCCATGCCTCTTCATTGCACAAATTCAAAAGTTTGGCACTTCTTAAGTATAAGAAGAGTCCAAAAGAAAAGAAAAGAAAAGAACACAACACATTCAAGCAAAACACACATTCAATTCATGAACTTTAACCTACTTCTATAAACATTTCTAACATTACTATAAGTTCCATTCTCCAACACACTTGCCTTAAATTCATTTGCAACAATTGATTCTATTGTCTCATTAAAGAAGTCCGCCCTTATGAACTCTATACTAGCTACTATACTTTTGGATCAGCCTAACAATTTGGATTTTGTGCACATGTCTTTGCTCTGCTTCAATGTTACATCCCAATGTAATGCTGGTGCGGATTAAAGATGTGTCCACAATTACTTTTGGTGCTTGAGCAAATTTCATGAACCAAAGATGTAATTAAAAACTAGATCAAAGATAAAATTTGAGACAAAACTTAAAATCACTTATGTAGCATTTATAAAGAGTGCCACCTTTGAAATACTACTCCACAAATCCAAGCAAAACATATGTATTTCATCAACTTCAAGATATTTCCTTAAAAATGTAGCGAAACCAATTCATGTACTCATAAACAATTGAATACAAAATGCTTTCAAAATGTCATTTGGATAATACTCTGAATCTATATATAATGATGTTGTATATGTCAATTTCACGCACAACATTGTTACAAAAGCAATGTATAGAAAATGGCTGCTACATGTGAATCACCCCCTGCCCATCAAATTAACCAGAAGAGAATTAAACATGGATGAAAATATTTGTCCCATGAAAATGAAATAACATCGATTAGATCAAAGAGTGCCAAATAAGAACTATAGTGTGCCAAAATCAAACAAACTCATTCCATTTTGTTGATTTAAGTACTCAATTTCATAAGCTTTCCTCGTTCAAAGCCTTCAATTTCTCACCAATTGAATATATGCTTAAGAATTTGACATATCTAAACTCACTAAATACATGTGTGTATGTTTATGACCCAAAAGGAAATGGCATTCCAATGTACTTATCTTGGTAGAAACTCAATGAATCACATACAACCTTGTGGTGGCTGATATGAGTTGAAGTTCATCAAAGTGTACCATAAGCATAGGTAAATTTGATGGAATTGTTAACAAATGTAACTAGTATGTAGAGCAAATATTTTTGGAACTCTTCACAATGTAAGTTAAATATTTCTATTCAAATTTGGTTTCAGCAACAAAGATGATTGAAAGATTTTTGTAGTCATGTTAATAACCAAATCTTGGAACAAGTTATTGCATTCTCCAAAAAGAGCAAGATAATCAAATTCATGCATAAGTTTCAACTGCATGTGAGAATCGAATCCATGTACATGAATTGCATTTAACAATTGCCTCATCAAACAACACCAAAAGCAGGATCAAACTGATCAAAGGTTATTAAGAAGTTGTAGACATGGAAAATGTGTTCCTTTGATGAAGAGACCTCTGTTTCTTCCTCGATGTTCTGTCATTCCTGAGGCTACTGCTGGTGATGGGCTTGTTGTATCACTTGTATCAAATCAAAGTGAGAGATGCAAAGTCTGTGTGGCCAAGAAAGTGGTGAGGGGCAATGTGGATTGTTTACAATCCCACTTCTGGAAACTTTTGCTTATTGTTTTGTACCCAGCAATTGTTACTAGGTGTTGTTTACTCTGTTCATCAGCAACATGCAGCATTGGAAAGCAGCACTCAGAGTTCTGAAATTCAAGGTTCTCCCATGTTTCCAGCATCCTAGGTTCACCAAAGATTACTATGTCTGTCACTACATCTGTGAATTGCACATATAATTGTAGTGCTCCAGACATGTGATGTCCTAAAAAACTCTGCAGCATTGTTGGAAGCATCTGCATACATGTTGCATTTTCACCTCACCTTGTCAATCCTCAGCATTGACATGTAAGGAAATTCCTGTCCAAAGATTATGCTAAAGCCTTGAAAGTCCTTTGATCCCTATCTCAGGAAATGTGTTTTGAACATTTGTCCAGATTGCTGTATGTCATTCTAGAAGCTGCACACTGAGCACAACTTCCTTGAGTTATTCATGCTCCATTTGTAATAAAAGAGACCTGCATTTTGCTCATAACACTGCACATCTAATGTAAACAGTTATCAATACATCTGTTCACTCTCCTAAGTATTGGCTCTGAATTTCTTTCTCTGCAACATCAAGGGGGTGGCTTATATTCAATGGATCAGAAGGGGTGCTCCTGCTGTATCTCACTGTTATCTAGCTAATGCTAAGAATGTTGGAGAAATTTTGGATAAAGCCTCAGTGATTCCCAAATGTGAGAGGGTTTGTGACAGTTGCATTTCCTGATATGCCCTGTATTGTATAATATAGCTTTCACCTGCAGGTTGTCCTCAGTACACTACAGTGTGCACATCTAAAATCTGAATCCCTGAGCCTGATACCTTGTGGGTGACCAAAAGCCAAGCTATTAGCATTGTCTCCCCTAAAACTTGTGAAGCTTTCTGGCCATATTGCAAACATCCCCGATTTGGGTATCTATGTATAAGTCCTAAATCCCTACATCTATATCCACTGATTGCCCAATACATGATAGGATGCACAATCCTAAAAATGGAAGCAGTAGCTGTGAGGTTGAAGAGCCGCCCAATCTTGACATGAGTTCTTGGTATAATATCCATTCCAAATGGAATGATGAGAGGAAACCAACCCTAATAGAGCTCTGTGAAATTTGAAGCTGGTCATGCACCACTACTACATTCTATTTGCTTTTATAATCCTCTTACAATGTGCACTCCAGTCGACAGGTTGAGCCTTGCACAATACTTCAGTACTGTGAGATCATCTCCTACAGTCTTCATTTTCTGTTTTCCTGGCTCCAAAAAGCTCTGCACTCCTTCCAAAGATGCGAGCTCTGCTTTCATAGTCAGTGGTTGACGTTCCTCCAACTGCTTGCAGTATTTCTACAAGTAAGGAACCTTCATCACTCTCACTCTAACTCGGTCCATATTTCTGCTTATGAGCCTCATCTTCTTCTGGGGTCCCTTGATTAGTTGCAGATAGCTTGATATTTGAGGAAGTGATAGCTTCAGATTTCTTATCTGCAACTCCATGGGAAAACACTCTCCAATCCCTACCACCTCCGGACATAATGTGAATTGTATCCTTTGCTACTGAGAAGGTAGCTTGTTCCCTTTCAGTGATGGGTAAAACAGAAGATTGAAGGGTTTCTGACAACAGTTTCTGACTGCCCTCCAAGTTAGTTGCATCAGATGGAGAAGCTGATGATGTTCCAGACATTGCTTCTTCTACAAGTTGATCTGTGTCTCCGAGCCATGATTTCAAAACTTCTTGAGCTCCTCCCCCTTCGGTGCCTTCAAGAGGGTAATATGATCAACATCATTTGATTACCATAAGTTGAAACATCAAATTTGTTCGTTAAAACTCAGGACTAAAACTCAATCTGAGTTAGGTGGAACTCATCAATAATCAACAGTGACCGACAGAGTTTTTTTTTCCTTCTTTGGGTATCGAAATTTTAGCAAAATTTAACAAAATAGTGAGCAAAAAGATTTGATTGAATTTACATTTAAAAACCAAACTTTTCCAAACTTTTCCCAATTTCTTTGTCAAAAAAATGGTGAGATTTTGGCACCGAAATAAACACTGGTGACCACTACCCATACATGTGCAAAACAAAAATGACAACATACAACATTTGTACACATTCATTTGTGGCTGTTGGTGAGTGATGATTAGATCCCGTGAATGGCCAAGGCATGTGAGAAATAAAAGAACTGATATCAGGCTCCATCAAAAAAATTATTAAGAAAGCACTAGAAAACAAAGGATGCAAAGGAGAGAAATTGAACTAATAGATAAGTCCTACTTGTCACTTAAAATTATTATAGAGAACTTTGGGGTGACCTTTGTATTCGCACCCCATGCCTCCTCATTCCACAGATTCAAAAGGTTGGCCCTTCTTGAGTACAAGAAGACTGCAAAAGAAAAGAGAAGAACAAAACACCTTCAAGCAAAACACACATTCAATCCATGAACTTTAATTAGCCTACTTCAATAAACATTCATAACACTACTCCAAGTCCAAGGCTGCAACACACTTCCATTTGCAACAATTGAATCTTTTATATCTTTAAAGAAGTCAGCCCTTATGAACTCTATATTGTTAGGATACTAGCTACTATACTTTAGGATCAGCCCAACAATTTTGATTCTGTGTATATCTCTTTGCTCCGCATCAGCATTACATCCCATTGTAAAGCTCATGCGGAGTAAAGATGTGTCCACAATTACTTTTGGTGGTTGAGCAAATTTCACTAACCAAAGATACAATTAAAAGCTAGATTGAAGATGAAACTTGGGATACAATTTCAAATTACTTAAATGTAGCATTATAAAGAGTACCAGCTTTAAATAGCCCTCCACAAATCAAAGCAAAACATATGTATTTCATCAACTTCAACGTGTTTCCGTAAGAATGTAACAAACCAATTGAATTACTCATCAAGAATTGAATACAAATGCTTTCAAAATGTCATTTGAATAACACTCTGAATATATATATGATGATCTTGTGTATGTCAATTTCACCCACAATAGCATACAAAAACAATGTCTAAAAATGGGTGCTACACAAGAATCACCCCATCAAATTTTAAGCAGGTGAAAATGAACATTGTAAAAATATTTGCCTATAAAAATGAAATAACATGGATTAGATTAAAGAGTGGGAAAGAACAACTATAGTGTTCCAAAATCAAACAAGCTCATTTCATTTTGTTGATTTAAGTACTCAATTTTAGAATCCACATAAGTTTTGCTCATTCAAGCCTTCAATTTCTCACCAATTGAATATATGCCTATAGAATTTGACACATCTAAACTACCTAAATACATGTGTGTATGTTTATCACCAAAAAAGAAATGGCATTCCAATTTACTTATCTTGGTAAAAACTCAATCAATCTCATACAAACTTGTGGTGGTTGATATAAGTTGAAGTTCATCAAAGTGTTGCCATAAGCATAGTTAAATTTGGTGGAATTGCTAGTAATGCACAACTAGTATGTAAAGCAGAGAGTTGGAAGATTCCACAAAGGCTAAATATTGCCCTTCAAATTCAATGAAACACACACATACTTTCCTCAAATGTTTTTTTGTAGAGACCTTTTGAAGAGCACTTACTTCAACCCATCAAGTAGCACCAATGCTATTCAAATTTGGTTTCAACAACAAAGATGATTCATAGATGATAGATTGTAACTTCCTAAATATTCACAATTCTACTATTATTATAACATAAATCTCTTGGACTAGTATGTATTTCTGTGATAAGGCCACGAGTTTGCAACTAAACAACACAGAATAAAAAATGTTTTTGTAACAATTCTTCATGCATTAAAATAGTAAATAGAAGTAGAAAACTCTACAAGCATTGCACTATAAGAAATTACAAGTTTTTTTATTGGAAAAATTAGTCAAAAAAAAACCCCATGATTTTGTTGCCCCCTTTCCAACTTAACCAAAATGTCATTTTTGACAAGTTGTTGTGGACCCAACCATTTGGATTGGGTTTTTTTGGTTAGTTTTTTATTATTGGTGAAATGAAACAAAAATATTTAGACAACAACAAAAAATAATCTTTAATTTAAAATTATTTTTTAAAAAAATTAATATGCCAAAAAAATAAAATTGTTTACCTACTTAGTTGACCTAACAAAAAAATGCCCAAAATAATCATTACTTACCATACCTAAGTTAATTAACCCACCTAGGCTGGCTAGCCAAACCACCTAAGTAACAAAGGTAGATTAGGTTGCAAGTGTGAGGACTTGAACTTTTCACATTCACGTTGAAAAGTCAAGTCATTAATCATTGCACCACCATCTCATGAGGTGATTTTTTTGTCAACATATTGTTTTTATCAATTTCCATTTTTTTGCATTACTTACATAAGTAAATATTAAATAGATTATAGGTAGGTCAGCTTGAATAGGTAGCTATGTTATTACCTAGTAGGTACCTACATCTACCTAGGTAACATGAATGTACCTACTAGGCACCTACTATTAAGATGTTTGGTAAGTGTTAAACTTTTTCTACCATTATAATTTTTGATTTTGTACTTTAAAAAATCATTATTCAAACATTCAAAGTTTATAATAACAACAAACTAGAAAAAACAAACAAAAACCATTTCCAAAATCCATATGTAAACCAATATCAAATTTCAATGAACTAAAACCAACTTCAAAGTAATATGGAATTGAAAACAAAAACAAAACAAAACAAAGTACAACATAATCAAAATTGTTCTTTTTTATCAAATATTTTTGTCCTATTATAAATTGAACTTTTCCAAAAAATACCAAAACAAGTGATGTTCCAAATTCAAAATTCTTCCAATATCATTCCTAGATTTTTGAGCTACATCAGAAGAAGAACACAAGCTTGTGCAATGATTTCTCATATATTTGTGCATATTATTCAATAGGAAACTTTAAATAAAAAGCTACAAGTCATCCCACATGTGCTAGTTGTAACACATAGTGAACTTAGAAGTTATAATCAGTGTGGTTAATGGTTAGGTATGGAACAAGGTTACCACCCAACTTTGATTACTAAATAGGTCTTACTTAACCCTTGATTTTCCCAAACATAGATATTATAATTTAATGGTAGGTAGTGCTACAACCTTAGCCTTGGGCTTGCGACCAATGCAAAGGCTTGCAAAGGTGCAAGCGAAAAATGAAGTCTAGGAATCACATTTCATGTTTTTGAAAGTGTGTGAGAGCGAGAAATTGCAGGGGTCAAAACCCATTAGATTGAAGAGTTCTTTATATCATTGAAAAGCTCTTGGAACATAGGTGTTTAAAATGGGTTCGCATGATCCATTTGGGTACTTAAAAAAAAATTATGGCCAAAAGAAGGGTCAATAGTCAAATTGTCAATTTGACTCCTAACCATTAAAAGTCGGGAATCGCCCTTGAAAACTAATTCAAACAATCCTCTATGCAAACCTAATCAACTTAGCCTCCTTCTACCCTATGGTGACAACACGCATATGACCACTCAATCCTACAATGACAATTCATATTTGCCCATTTTATCCAACACGGGTTTACCCTTAACAATGTTGGTAGCCTCTTAACCCTAAGTACCCATTAGGTCTATGTTTATACTTATTTAGACCTAATAGGCTATCTATGCCTATATTACCTATTAAGCTAAGTAGACATAGGTAGGCCTAGGTAGGTACATAGTTATGTTACTTATTACTTAAATAGTCTTAAGCTACCTATAACTAACTACGAATGTTAGGTAGGTAACCTAGGCCTAGCAAGTAGACTAATTATGCAAAAGAGGATTTGATAAAAACACTTTAACTACTTTTGTGATTGTACCTAAAATGGGTATATTGTGGAGTTTGCTTACCCTTATGATGGCACTTGTATTATCGTCTCCACTTCCATGGAACCTTAATGTGGATCATGTATTTAATTTTATACTTCCACCATCACTTTTCAACTTTAAATTGAAGAGGATGCTGGAAAGAAAAAAGGAAATGGTGCATACCTTTCAACTTTAAGGGAGGAGGAGGATTCTAGAAAAAAAAAAAAATCATGGTTTTTTATCAATGTGATTATGTGTGAGTGTGTGTGAAAGAAGGAGAAGAGTTAGGCAAAGTTGTTAATGTGCATTAAAATAGTCTTTAAAAAAAAAGGTTCCATTATCTAAAATTAATTGTACTTGAATATTTTACATTAGATTATGGTTTTGGGTGTGGATTTGGTATTAAAACTTGTTGTCCCATCCCCTTATTTAATTTTGCTACATTTTTTACTTCATTACCTTATTGTTTTTTTCTATGTTGTAATAATTAATATTTGTTTACTTTTTGTTTATTTCTTCTTGTAAAATGTTACAATATCATGTTATAACTTTGGTGATGAAAAATCTAGTGCTTTGTTTGTCCCAATAAAAGGGTGTTGAGAAGGTAAAGTGGACAAAAAATGCAATCCATCCAAAATCTTGAAACAATTTTGAGATAATCACATGAAAGTGGGCTAAAAACCTTTGTAAGTAAATCCATTAGTTCCTCCATTGAGTTTATAATAAATTGTATACAAAAATTTTAAAACTTTAATATTACAAAAGTAGGTTAAAATTATGTTTGAAATTGATCAGTCAATATGGTGTTCAAAACTATTTTTACATTATAAGTTTTATATATTATGACTATATTATGCACAATTTGGGGGTACATCAGTATCTTCTAAGCATCCATTGATTTGAAAGAAAATAAAACTAAACAAATCATCTACTTGCAACCCATCTTGTAAAATTTGAAATTTTGAAAATGGGATTCCTAGGTGAATGCATGGTTGAATAACTCAATTGTTGGCAAATAAAGACTCCATACAAGTCCATAGCAAGTTCTTCAAAAATGGTCAAATAGACATGGTTATTAATTTGTAAGATTTCAACATTGTAATCTTTGACTACCAAATATTCCCCATTTATCAAACCTCCTAAACCTAGGTCAAAACCTATATCAAAAGTCATTGATGTCATCTATCATGGTGGATGCCGCTTGAAATTTCTAAAAGGAAACCCATGTAAAGTCCATATGGATGAAGGTCAAAGTAAAGATTTTTAAACACGTTGTTCATAAAACACAATTGTTTTTAAAAACAAACAAATAAATTCAAAAGGACTTTTGAAAATAAGGTCCAATTTTGACCTTTAAAAAATCCATAATTATGTACCATTTTATTAACATTTAAAAGAAAAAGGTTTCATATTTGATTTTTAAATTGCATTTCTCAAGGTATACATAGTCACTATCAATTTGGTGTAAAATTTAAAATGAATTCTTCAATTTATTAACAATCCAATCAGCTGATGAGTCCATATTTCTAAACTTCAAAAGTCCATATATTACTAATAATGAATGCATTACTTTCAAAATATAGTTTTACAAATATGTTCATAATCATCATGTTAATACACTACCAATTTTAAATTGAAAAATCCAAAAATATGTTATCAACCATAACCATTTAAACATAATGCACTTTACAAAAATGACCACTATGACATCAAAAGTGAACCATTCAACCTTGCATTCACCCTCTTCAACATTATCATGATAACTTTAAAAATTCAATTTGAGCTTCATGTTGCTATGTGCTACCAGTGACGATCAATTATTTTAATTTTTTCTTATGTTTTCATATATTTATGTCAATGTCAAATTTAATTTAAATTAATATATGTTTCATGGACATGAAAAGACACATGTTAATTTTTCTAAAATATCCATGTTGATGGATAGGAAAAAAAATGAAGTAGTTATAAAGAAAGAAGTTATGAAATAGTCATAAAGGAAATAATTATGAAATAGGTAGGCTTGAAAATGAATTAGTTAGTTATGAATTATCTTTGGAATGGTCCAAGGACAACCATATAACTAGAATGGCCATGTAGAAGCAACATACAATTTTTTTTGCAAAGAGCCCTATATAAACCAATTCCTACGTCACTAGAATTATCATCATATTAATCATTGAATAAAATAATATTTCTACTTTCAATACATCAAATCTTTTTTAATGGATATTTGTAAATTTTTTTGGACATAAAATAACAAATTGTCGACTTTACCTTACTTTCACCCAAAGCCATTTTACTCTCTTACTAGGTTTGGGTTGGTTGTGTTGGGCCCTACCGGGTTTTTGAAAAGACATCTTTTTCAATAATATTTTCCAATTGCCAATGTTTCTCCCCAAACTCCTTATTTTGTTGCTCCAATTCTAAGCATGCAATCTTATACTTTCAAACTTTTCAAATTGGTCTTCTAACTCAAGTACAAGTTCTATTTGAAATCATGAATCTTAGTTGCAATATTAAACAACTTTTGGTCCATGTCCTTATTACCTTGCTCATGTATTGTTAGTAGTGTTTGCTTACAACACCCATTTTGTCTACTTGTCCAACCTTAGCTTGGGCATTTCCTCCATGATATGGTGCCAATTTTGGTTACACTAGGTCAATTGTTATAAGTAACATACATGTTGTCCTATGCTTTTCTACACTATTTCGTCTTGGCTCTAGGCAATTGTTCATTATCCATGTAGGATTTCAAATCAAAGTTATGTTTTTCAGCATTACCTTTCATTACACCAAAATTTAACATCCATGACAAAAACATTTTGTGAAGGGCATCACAATCAATCACCTTAAGTCATGGATGGCATATATGACTAAGGTCATTCATCTCTAGTCATCAACATGAGTACATGATTAAGGTAATTTGAATTTTGATCATATATGGACCCTATTTGACCAAAGAAAAACAAAATAAAAAGGTGAAAATATAGCTTCAAATTTGAATTAAAATTATATCACACTTTAATCTATCCATATAAAATTAGAAGAAATTTAATTTAGGGACGTGCCGTTATATGGAGTCTATTTTTAATTACTAAATCAAACATAAAATAATGAATAACATACTTAGGAATTCAAATAATTAAATCATAAAAAATTAAAACATTAAATTATCAAATTTGGATTAAAATTTCTCGCTAATGTCTTAGTGTAAAATTTGGAACTAAAAATACTTAAATTATTTTATAATCATGAGATTTGGAACATAAGAAATAAATTCAACTTTTTTAGTTTTGGTTTAATTTCTAACAAATCTGGAATTTGAAAGTAATGGAATTAAAGTTGAAATTTAACTTAGTCAATGGATTTATGAAATTAGAACTTATTTCTAATAAGAAAATTTTAATTTTCATCCCCATAATTTAAGATAATGAAATGAAATGTATTTATGAACATTCAAAGTTTGAAGTTGAATAAATTATAATTAGAAATTTATTTCATTATGAAATTACTGAATTATATTTTACATAATAAGATGTGTTTATATAATTATATTCTAGTTACAAAATTGAAAAATAATCATGTTTATAAGTTTATGATCACAATTGTTGTCACACATTAGAGTTGGTGGTTAGATGGTTAAAGCATTATATGATTTCATAGTAGTGGGTGGGCATTTTCTTAATTAATTAACTAATTTTTGGGTGGTAGCCATGACTACATAGTCATAATTGTGTAGTCATGGATGTTATGTTTTGGCATAATGTCTACTTTAGTTATGTTGCATTATTTCCCTTCTTGCATTGTCTTATGTGCAATCTTGAAAACCTCCTCCATTAAAGTTGTATCCATTACAATAATGCTCTTGTTTGACACTCTTGGTATAATGTGATTCCAATGTTTGTTGTACTTCAAAATGTTGAGGAAGTCCACCAAAAACTCATGTTGTGGTGCAATCTAGTTTATTTCAAACAATCCTACCAAACCTACTCCATTTGCCCACATGTGTTCATCATGTGCCAAATTAAACCACAAATTTATTTGTTCATTTTATACTTCCAATTCATGAACTTAGTAGTTTGATTATTGTTATTTACTTTTGTTTGTATTTGCTTGGAAATATTAATGCTCTTATGTAATTACCCAAATAAATAAAAATTGCGGTTGTCTATTGGGGTTTAGAAAAGTCATAGTTCAACATATTTGTATAGCTTTAATTTGATAACATTAATAAAAATAAGGTTTGGTTCAAATTTATCCAACACATTACTAAAAAAACTATGTTGTTCGATAAATAATATTATATTTTGTATGGCCCAAATCACCATTTTTTGAATTTTCACATGTGTGGTTTGACTCCTTTATGAAACTAGTAGATAATTTGGCCCCCAAACATAGTCCCCAAACTAAAATGTTTTCTTCAAATGTCATTGCTAACTCCATATAAATTTGTTCCGCTAATTAAAAGCCAATTCTCCTATGCTTTGAACTTTTGCTCCTACAATTTCTCAAGATCCAAAAGTCTATTTAAACCCACATACCAAATTTGCACTACAAATATTATCCTTGTTGATAATCAACAAAAATATATTCTATCAACATCAACAAATGTAACCCATATACAAATTAATGTGGGGTGTAACCTAGAGCTACATCTTTGTATGTTGTATAGTACATGACAATAGTATTGTAAACAAATGTTCATTCTACTTGATCTTCCCATTCACGAACTTTGTTAATAAGTTATTTATGAATTTCTTTGTTGACTATATTTATCCATTACCTTATGTGTAATAAGTAATTCAATTGGTTTGACATAGTAAAAAATGTTGTGTTAAGTACCAAATGAAATGCATACCTTGATTGGTAACAATCTTCAATGGACATCCAAAATATTTGTACAACTTAGTTGTAACCATTGCCATATGTGTGTGTAGTGTTTTTGTTTCCACCCACTTGGTAGTATAATCTATGGCTACCAAATCTACTTGTTATGTATACATCTTCCTACAAGTTTAATTGGTTTAGTGAAATCCAAACTTCGTTCATAAAAGATTTTTCAAGTAATGAAGTAATCAACTTTGTTAAGCTTTGTGTAAGTAGACCTTTAATTCTCTGGTAGATGTCAAATTTGCAAAATTCATTAACATCTTTGAACAATGTTGCCCACTAATACCTTGTGTCCAAAGCTTTTTGTATGATAATTTCTACTACAAAATAACCACATGTCACTCCATGTAATTCTTTCAAACATGTACTTCTTCAATTAAACATTGATGTAGCCTATTATCCTATCCCATATGGTTCAAGACCCCATCCTTTGATGTGAATGGTCTTGCTTTTTTTACCAACCACTACTTTTGAATCAAGTATTCAATGTTTCTTGTACTTTTCATATATTTAGGTGGTCCTATACTTCTCTCAACCAAATTAGTTGTGTTATGAACAACACAACACCCACTGCTTGGTTTTGAACCCTAACAAATTTTACATCATCAAGTAATATTGACAATACATTTGCCACCACATGTTTGCTTCTTGGTTTATACATTGTTGTGAAATCATATTTTACAAACAATAACAACCAGCAAGCAATTTTCCCTAATACCTATGGTTTGCTCACCATGTACACTAATGCCATGTGGTCCATATAGAACACAAATATGTTCGTTAGCAAGTAGTGTTGGAACTTGTGTAATGCAAAGACCATTGCCAACACATTTAATTCTATGGTTGTGTAATTTTGCTCCACATGATTAAATAATCATGAAACAATAAATAATTGGTCGCTCTTATTTCCTAATAACACTACAAGCTCACATTGCCTTAACCACCAAAAAAGATGCATCAATATGCACATGGAATTCCAAGTTCCAATTTGGAGAAATTAAAATCAAAGTTGTTCTTGCCAAGACCCACTATGCAAATTGCTGATGTAAGTCCTTTTTGTTGGAAAATTGTGAAAACGAAATTTTTTATTTTGCCTTCACCATCAAAACTCATCTGCCACTCTTTTTACATTTCTTCTACCTTGCCCAAAATCTTCCCTTCTGCCCTTCAAATCTTTCCTTGCCCTCTCGCCTTTATTTTTCCCTTCTTTTTCTCATTTTTTTCTTTTTTACCTCACTTATTAACAAATCAATTAAAAATTCAAAAAACTCAAAAAAAAAAAACACACGTACTTTAGGTTTAATTGTCTCCCCACCTATTAACATTCTTATGTCCAAAAAAATGACCTATCTTGCTCATGAACTTTATTATTAGAACCATGATAATAAAGGGAAAAAAACTTATGAAACACATGTAGAATTGGGTCATGCCATTAAATACTTGGATTTCCTACAAGTTAATAGATGTTGACATGTGAACTGTTGCCTAGATCTTCTTCAAAGTTGGTAATTTACCTTCCTTCAAAATGATGAAATCCAAGATCATTCCTAAGTCCACCATGAATACACACTTGTTTAGACCAATCCTATACTCCTTACACCTTTAAAAACACAACCTGAACTTAAAAAGATGAATATCCATAATTCAACAAATTTTAAAGTTGTTGAGGAAGATCTTCATAAATTGGTCCAAATACTCCTAGAACACCTTGGTTATTGTTTTATCATATGTGGGTGGCCAATTTTTAACATCCACAATGCCAAAATCTCCTATCTATGACTAAATTCATGTTTGGCTTAGTGGTTGTTTAGGACATCCATGACTACGTAATCAAATAAGACATGTATTTTGCAACTAAAACTTTTATTGTTATAAGGGTGCAATCACAATCAAATGAGCCAACATGACAAAAGACTCAATCATAAATGGGCATTTTTTGAACATTTTGAACTTTTTCATAGAAAAAAAATTTTGAAGAATTTTTTTTTGCAACATTCTCTTAGAATATTTACATTATGTATGTAAACTCCTTTCGAATAAATAATAATGTTCTAGTAACATGCTAGATTTTATGTTTTTTTTAAAAAAATGATTATAATTTCAAATCATGCTAAAATATGATAACTATTTTAAGCTTTAGTTTTTTGTATCACATGCCACAACTTTGTTCATATTCCATACACATTATGGCCCATTTACATCTAGCAAATGACTCTTGAAATTTGAACATTCGAAAATTATATTTTTAACTTCTAAAAATTTCAATTACCACATTTATTAAATTGTAAGTGTTTTTCATATGTGAATGGTAGGTTATCATCACTCCAAAAAACATTCCATCAAATTTTTTATATTAAAAGAGTCCTTAGCTTAATGCTTTATAAAATTGATTGTGGAGTGTTAAAATTCAAAAGTATTTTACTAAAACCAAATTTCAATTTATTAGATTAAATGATTTATAAAAATAATAATCACTCATATAAATCATTTAACACAAATTTACTTGATCAACATGACATTAAAGTGACATTACATAAATATGTTTGAAAATTTTGATAGTTTTTCAGTCAATCAACATGGTTTTTGATTCATTTAACTATGATCACACCCATAATCATGAAGGACATCAAAAATATTTTCTCCTAGCTTGAATTAGGTAATTTATCAAAACCTAGGGTATCCTATCCTAAAAGTTGAGCCTATATGCTAGGAATATAAGCCTTAGCTTATGTATGAATGTAGGCTAACCTAAGCTAGTAACCTAACTTAGGTTAGTTGGTGTAAAATTAGGTTGCAAGTATGAGGACTTGAATTCCTCACCTTCATATTGAGGGAAAAATTTCTTAACCCCCCTTTAACCATTGCACATTTTTTTATTACATGATAAAATTTATCAACATATTATCATAAACATTTTTTTTTAACCTACCTAAGTAGCCTAGCCTACTTACCCTAGCTAGGTACCTAGTTTGGTAGTTTTAGCTACTTGGATAAAATAGGTGCATATTTAATATGCAACAAATACCTATGGTAGGTACCTATTACTTAATAACTACCTAGTTATTAGGGCAAACCCATCCTTGGGAGGTATCATTAAGAATGTCACACCCTAAATTTTTTAGACTCATTCAACTTTAGGACAACATAGGATGCATTTAAAAAAGACTTTTCACTTTGAATTTAGTTGTGTAAAATTTGAAACTCCAATTGGATTTACAAAAAATTAAGTCTTCATATTCCAAATGATTGGTCAAGGAAAAAAATCTTAAGAAAGTGACACTTGAAGTTCCTTTGTTTAGGAAGACAAAAGGAACAAGGTTTTTCATTTTGTTTTAATGCTTTTAATTTCTAGGAGGGCCTAGGATGACTTTTTGTTTTATTTGATTAATAGATAATGGATTGAAGAAATCATACTTTTTTGAATAATTTTCAATGGTCATGACTAGGAGATCTTAAAGGGCCATTGCATTTGCGTTTACAAATTTGTAATAATTCTCATTTTTTTTTGTTTCAATTAACAATTGGGGCCATACCCTAATGACTATAATTGATAAACAAACAAAAAAAACATTTTTACAATGGTGCAACTTAATATTTAATTATGACAAAAGGTTATGAATGTTAGGAATAAATGTTAGGAACAATTCAGGAACAATTTTTTTAAATTCATGTAACTTATGTAACCACACCTACAATTTTTGTCATAGAGTGTACATAAGAGTGGAACACAAAGGCCATGTGGTGCAAATCAATAATATCAAAAGAATAATTTCAAAATATAAATTAACAAAAATTTGAGTCCACCTTTCCTTGGATTTTTGCAAGGCAATCCTAATGGAAACACCCAAGGATTGACCTAGCTTGGTGCTTTCTTGTCCAAAGATTATGCTTAAGGTCTTGAAAGTCCATTTATCCCCCATCTTGGGGAATGTGTTTTGAAAATCCATCCAGGTTGTTGTGTGTAATTCTATGAGCTGCAGGCTGAACACTTCGTTGAGTTAATCATGCTTGATTTGTAATAGAAGAGACCTGCATTTTGCACATAACACATTTTGCACATCTAATGTATATAGTTATCCATACATCTGTTCACTCTCCCAAGTTACTTCTGAATGGCTTTCTCTGCAACATCAAGGGGGCAGCTTATACACAATGCATCAGAAGGGGTGGTGGTGCTGTATTTCTTGTTATGTAGCCGGTGCTAAAAATCTTAGTGCAATTTGGGATGAAGCCCTCAGTCATTGCCAAATGTGAGAGAGTTCATAACAGTTGCATGCCCCCATATGGCCTGTATTGTGCCATATAGCTTTCACCTGCAGGTTATCCTGGATACACTACAATGTGCACATCAAAAACTGAATGATTTTCACCCATATGATAAATTCCATTAATATAAATGCATCTAATGTGTGGTATAGATATTTGTTGTAAATTTATTCCATATGTGTTATTTTACCCTCATCAATTTCAATATTGAATTTCAATTTCATGGTCCACCCATGTTATCAAATTTCATCCATGTCTTTTAATTTCACACATTGCATTTGTGAACAATTTCAGCCATGTGCAAAAGTTCATGATTCATCATCAAGTTTATCCATAAGGCCAATTACAAGTATGGTAGAATTCAATCATGAACATGATTTATCCTTGCAATTGGAATATCTTTGTGTTGAAAATGTCATCTAAATTTTCATTTGGATTGAAATGGTCACAATTCATCCATCTCCACACAATTTTGTCTTTGTGGTCAGTTTCATTCATGAGAATGTATCATCCAATTGTTACATTTTGTTGTGGATGTTTATTTGACATTTTTGTTTCATCTACATTGTCAAATTTCAATAGCAAATAACGTTTCTTTCTTCCTTCTGAATGTCTTCTTTACTTCCTAGAATTTTTCCCTTTCTTACTTAACGATCTCCTTTCCCTCCACCTCTTTTCATTCTTCCTCCTCCTCTCCCACCATTTTCCCCCCCCCCTCCATCCTTATGTGGTTTGGGGGGGGGTGGGGGTTGTCTCGTTTTATTTTTCCTAAATTATGGATGACAGCATTTGATAGGATTGACTTCAAGTTAACAGGAAATTGGTTGAAAAAGGTTGAACACATCAAAGACCTTAATTCAAATTAAAAAGATGTTGCATTGTAAGCACCACATCAATGTAATATGCGAAAACATCAGATTTGTTAGTTAAACTCATGACTAAGTTCAATCGAAGTTAGATGGAACTCATCAACCATTAACAATGACCACTACCCATACATGTGGGAAACAATAATAACTTAAAAACATTTGTACATAATCATGTGTGCCTATTGGTGAGTGACGATCATGTCCCATGTAAGGCCCAAAATATCTGAGAAAGAAAAAGAACTTATATTAGGCTCCATCAAAGATTTTATTAAAAAATCACTAGAAAATTTGAGAGTTGCGGGGAAAGAGAGAAATTGGACTAATAGGTAAGTCCCACTTGTCACTCGAAATTATCCTCGAGAACTTTGGGGTGGCCTTTGTATTCTGCACCCCATGCCTCCTCATTGCACAGATTCAAAAGGTTGGCCCTTGTTGAGTACAAAAGAGTGCAAAAGAAAAGAAAAGAACACAACACATTGAAGCAAAACACACATTCAATTTGTGAACTTTAACCTCTACTTCTACAAACATTAGTCACACTATTCCAAGTTCCAGTCTGCAACCCACTTCCCTTCATTCATTTGCAACAATTGAATCTATTATGTCTTCAAAGAAGTCAGGCATTATGAACTCTGCATGTCACCATACTAGCTACTATACTTTTGGATCAGCCTAACAATTTTGATTTTGTGTATATTTCTTTGCTCCACTTCAGCCTTACATCCCCATATAAGACTGAAGTTGAATCAAAGATGTGTACACAATTAGTTTTGGTGTTTGAGCAAATTTCATCAACCATAGACACAATTAAAAGCTTGATTGAATTTGAAATTTGGGACACAATTTGAGAATCACTAATGTAGCACTTATGGCCTGCCACCTTTAAAATAGCACTCCACATATCCAAGTAAAACATATGTATTTCATCAACTTCATAGTATTTCCATAAAAATGTAGTAAACAAATTTATTTATTCATCAACAATTGAATACAAAATGCTTTCAAAGTGTCATTTGGATAGCACTCTGAATCCATATATAACATGATCTTCTGTATGTCAATAAAATGGCTGCTACATGTGTATTACCCCAGAAGAAAAATGAACATGGATGAAAATATTTGGCCAATGAAAATGAACCAACATGGATTAGATTAAAGAGAGCCAAAGAGAATTTTAGTGTTCCAAAATCAAACAAACTCATTCCATTTTGTTGATTTAAGTACTCAATTTCGTAAGTTTTGCTCATTCAAGCCTTCAATTTCTCACCAACTCCATATATACCTAAAGAATTTGACACATCTAAACTCTGCATGTGTGTATGTTGTATCACCAAAAAAGAAATGACATTCCAGTGTACTTATCTTGGTAGAAACTCAATGAATCACATACAAACTTGTGGTGGCTGATATAACTTGAAGTTCATCGAGGTGTTACCATAAGCATAGTTGAATTTGATGGAATTGCTAATAAATGCAACTAATGTGTAGAGCAGATAGTTTTGGAATACTCCACAAAAAAGTTAAATATTGCTCTTGAAATTCAATGTAGCCCATACATTCGATTTCAGTTACTTTCCTCAAGAGTAGAAGCTTCTTGAAGAACACTTACTTCAAACCACTAAATATCACTAATGCTATTCAAATTTGGTTTTCAGCGAAAAAAACATGGGTAGAGATGTTGTAGAGATGGAAGATGTAAAAGGGTAATGTGGAGTGTCTATGCATATGAAAAACAGGCAATGTGGAGTGCTTACAATCCCTGTTTCTTTTTGTTCTTGTACCCAAGAAATGTTACTACAGGTTGTTTAATCTGTTGTCTGCTCTCATCAGCAACATACAGCCTCTTTAAAGCAGCACTCTGAAGAAATTTCTTAGTGTATTTGGAGGGTCCCTTATATCTTACAGGACAAGTAACCTGTCTGAGTTCCATCCCATTCTTAAGGAGTAGGCCTAAGAACCCTTCCCCCCTTATGCATCCTAATCTTCATATGTTTATGTTAGGTTCATGAGAACATTTGCTTTGCAATGAGTAGACCCCGTGACTTAGGGACATTCCCAAAATGTGGTGTTGACTCTGCTGACACCTCATCATAGGACCATTATTTTGGCACTGGCCCTGTCCTGGGTATCTAGAATCAGTGAATGGAGGCATTCCCTGTGTTTTTGTATTCCATACCCAGCAAATTTACTCTAGGTCCTCCGAATTCTAAACTCTTCAAGCTCCTAGGGTGGTATTGCAATGGAGAAGGATTCAAGAAAACCATGTGAAATTGAGGAAAGTTGGGAATGACTTTGAGTGTACATTTTAGCTCTGCTGGAACTGTGATCATTCTTCATCTCTCTCTTACAAAGCTCAAAGTTCTCAAACTCAAGACCTGCTCTCCCATGTTTCCAGCAGCCTGGGTTGTTCACCAAAGAGTACTATGTTTCTCACTATGTCTGTAAATTGCACGTATAATTGTAATGCTCCAGACATGTAATGTCCTGAAAAAGCTCTGCAGTTTTGTTGGAAGCATCTACATACATGTTGCATTTTCACCACATTTTGTGAACCCTCAGCATTACTACTCCATCCAAGACAAGATTTTACCTGACATGTTGCATTCCTGTCGAAAGATTATGTTTAAGGTCTTGAAAGTTATTTCATCCCCCTCTCAGGAAATCTGTTTTGAAGATCTATCCAGGTGATTGTATGTCATTCTACGAGCTGCAGGCTGAACACATCTTTGACTTATTCATGCTTGATTTGTAACAGAAGAGACCTGCATTTTTGCTCACAACACAATTCACACATCTGATGTACACAGTTATCCATACATCATCTGTTCACTCTCCAAAGTATTGGTTCTGAATTGCTTTTTCTGCAATAGCAAGGGGTCAGCTTATACTCAATGAATCAGAATGGGCACTACTGCTGTATCTCACTGTTACCTAGCTGGTGCTTAGAATCTTACACAAATTTTGGATGAAACCTCAGTGATTCCCAAATGTGAGAGAGTTCACGACAGTTGCATGCCCCAATATGCCCAGTATTGTATCATATAGCTTTCATGTGCAGGTTTTCATTGATACTTTACAAAGTGCGCATCTATCTGAATCCCAGAGCCTGATACCTTGTGGGTGATCAAAATCCAAGTTGTTTGCACAGTCTCCCCTAAAGCTTCTAAAATTTTCTGCTGACATTGCAAACATCTCTGATTTGGGTATCTATGTATGAGTCCTAAACCCCTACATCTATATCTCATTGATTGCCCAATACATGATAGGATGCACAATTAAATGGAAGCAGTTGCTGTGAGGTTGAAGAGCCACCTGATCTTCGCATGAGTTCTTCTTGGAAGAATATCCCTTCCAAATGGAATGCTGAGAGGAAACCAACCCTAATAGTGCTCTGTGAAATATGAAGCTGGTCCTGCACCACTACTACATTCTACTGGCTTTTGTAATCCCTTTACAATGTGTACTCCAGTCTTCAGGTTCAGCCCTGCACAAAACTTCTGTACTCTGAGATCATCTCTTACTGTCTTCATTTTCTGTTTTCCTGGCTCCAAAAAGCTCTGCACTCCTTCCAAAGATGCGAGCTCTGCTTTCATAATCAGCAGCTGACCTTCCTCCATCTGCTTGCAGTATTTCTGCAAGTAAGGAACCTTCATCACTCTCACTTTCACTCCATCCATATTTCTGCTTATAAGCCTCATCTTCTTCTGAGGTTCCTTGATCAGTTGCAGATAGCTTGATATTTGAGGCAGTGATAGCTTCAGACTTCTTATCTGCAACTCCATGGGAAAAGACTCTCCAATCCCTACCACCTCCGGACGTACTGTGAATCGTATCCCTTGCCCCTGAGAAGGTAGCTTGTTCCCTTTCAGTGATGGGTACAACAGAAGATTGAAGGATTTCTGACAACAGTTCCTGACTGCCCTCCAAGCTGGTTGCATCAGATGGAGAAGCTGATGATGTTCCAGACATTGATCCTGCAGCTTCTTCTACAGATTGATCTGTGTCCCCGAGCGATGATTTCAAAACTTCTTGAGCTCCTCCCCCTTGGATGCCTTCAGGACTTTCTCTCGATTGCTCGACTCCAGCAGCATCAGATTGGCCTCCGTGAGTCTCCTGACGTGTATGAAGAGTGTCGTCTGAGCCCAAATCGACTCCAGGAGAGAATGGGCTGGGCTCACCTTCAGGCAATGGAGAAGGAGCAGCTTCTCTGGCTATTTCTGGCATATTCTTTGATTCTGACTCCACAACATGATCGATTACTTCGTTCACATCGTAACTCTGCTCGTAAACCAAACACACAAACACACATAACCCCACAGGACTTGAGAATGCATTACATGTCCTCTCAGGCAAATGCCAGTGCTTAGAAAAGGGGGGAAGGTTTGCAGAACGCATAAGAATCCTACTATCTCCCTGCTGGATCTGTTCCCTCCTGCCTGACTCCACAAAAATGCCAGGAACATTGAGAGTACAGAGCTTTCCCTTCCCCGAGAACCAAAACTTCCGTCGTCAAATCGACAGTATCTCTTGGCCTCACTAATACTACTGTCTTTGTCGAGGATTGGAGACTTTCAAGGAACTGAAATCCAAAAACTTGCAGACAAAATTTTCTCGCCAAACCTTTAGAAACCGAGGACTCGAGAGTCAATTCCCAATTGCCGACTGGCAACGTGACGGTACTCACCCTAGAGATCTCTATTCTCTTCCTATCTCCCCCACACAAGTACCACTTCAAAAACGTACAGAAGTCGGTAACGATTCTCACCTTTGACCTGGAGGCCTCCTCCTCAGCACCATTAGTCGCATATATCCTGGTAAGCAGATTCTGCACTTTGAACGACATCCACAAACTTGCTGGTGGACCATGATTCCTTGCAAATGAGGCAGTCCAGGCCGAATCTCCGATGCTCTTGCTTCCAATGCAGGTACGACCTAGTGAGCATCCCACCGTAGAGCTCGACAAATTGGCCGCCTGCTTTCCAAAACTGATAACTCGGACATTTCCAGCAAGTCTGGAAGACGATGGAGCCGCCTCAACAAGACCACGTTGGCGCTGCTCTGCAACGAACTGGCTGCTACTCCCTCCAAATCCACCACCAGCTAATTTCATTACCACATGAGCATCCATCGTGCAAACCGCACAGATAATGTTCCAAAGTCCCTGCAAATCGCGCAGCCCACTCTACTCCCACGCCTCAACCCTGTTGTAATACCGAGATTCACCCAAGCTGCGGAACTAACGTCCGGAGGAGCAGAGACTACGTACCAGTGCGGTTTCCTTCTCGGCTGTGCGGGGGGACAAGCGGCTCCACCGTCAGCAGTGCGGTTTCCTTCTCGGCTTTGCAGGGCGACAAGCGGCTCCACCGTCAGCAGCGCAAGTGCCAGGCCGCAGAGTGCTTTCGCCCGGGGGGCGGACAAGTGTCGCAGGCGACATGCAAGACTGAGGGTCGTGACAGACCTCCGGACTACGGTTTTGGGTTTCCACCGGGCCGGGCAGCCAAAAACTTTTGTGCCTTGAAACAAAAGTTGGATATCATTTCTTTATTGAAATATACACATTATCATAATTACAACAAAATATATATTTTTAATTTTCACTTTCAAAATGTGAAAAAATACCATAACTGCTACATTTTTCTTTTTAAATATTTGGAAACATCATTATCTTTCATGGCTATCATCACATTGATGAATGTGAATTAACTTTTGGATGTGGTGTAAGTAATGAACATTGACTTTGTTTGCTTTTGCTTGAAGTAATATCTGGAGAAATTAAATTCTTTTATGTTTTAATACATTTTCCCATTAGTATGATGAACATTATTTTGCATCTTTTAAATAGACCTATGTGTTATGTGTTAAGGGACGTAGTTGTTGTCACTAAATGAAAGTATCATCAAATGACAAAATCATTATAAAGTGAAAATGTTTTGTGACAATAATATTGTTAGAGTACTGAATTATTTTCACATGGTAAAATAATCATAAAATAATCATGAGAATTAATGAAAATAAAAAATTAATAAAAAATTCTTAATGAAAATAATTTTTATTCTAGTTGACTTATTTAAAAATTATTCATTTTTAAATTATTAATTATAAAAATTTATTTATCATCTTTTATTTATTAAAAAATCAAGTTATCTGGATTAATTAGTCTAAGTAAGAAGTGGATTAAAAAAGTGATTTAAAAAAAATAATATTTATAAAACATTTATGGGGAAGTTAAGTGTGAAATTATTTTATAAAAATAAGTATATAATTTTCTTTCTTTTTTCACGTTTAAAAATAAATTTATATCAATACGAATGTTAAGTTTGAAAGTGCAATTGGGAGATTATTGTGAAGAAGTTCGAAGGTCGTAAAGAAAAGAAGATAATAATAGGCATGTTCATACATAATAGGTGTAGCAACCTTCAAAGTAGGAGCCATGTGGGATAAGGTACAAACTATTGTTCAAAAGATGATATTTCAGGGTTTTGATTCGGGAAATGTAGATAATCAATTGAACATTCATAAGATTTAGATGAAACAACCAATTTGAACATGTTTAGGTTCCATTGACTTTCTCATTTAAAGTTTTTATTCAAAATAATCACCTAGCAATATTGATATAGAACCTAATAACATTAGAGGAGGAGCACAAATTTTTGAAGCGATTGTTATTATAAATACATCAACACCACCCGTGTAGATTCTGATTGGATTTAGACTTGAGATTAATTTCAACTACACCCTTTTGCAAATTGTTTTGTGGCCAAAAGAAGGGGCAACATAGTAATAAAGAGTTGTCTTTTACTAGTGTTGTTATCTAAGCTAAATACAACATTCAACCTTCCTTGCATTAGTTTTTAAAACCTTTCCTTTCAAAACCTAAAGCTTAGGTGAATCAAAATGTTTTGGAATCACCTTCATTGAACATCAACTAACCACCTTATGACATTGCTACACCCCATACACTTTGAAATCCCGAAAGTTTTCACAAGCAAAGAATCCCAACATTATCTTAAAACTTAAAGCATCAAAGATCAACAAGTTTCTATTCCAACCCCAAACAAATGAACTGTTGTAGATCCCAAACCCAAAGTGCCAACCAAGGCACTCATTTCGTCAGATCCCAAGTCCCATTTCATGTGATACAATGCCATAAAAGGACGACTCACAAAGTTCTACATCATTTTCACCACTAGCCTATGACAAAAACTATTATGTAATACGTTGTCTCTCTAGCATAACGGAATTATGAAAAACAAACCTACTACATATAGAACATTCTTCTTAAAATTCATTTTAAACACATCACTTCTTGCACATAAAACTATTATGATAGAAAATACTTAACTTCTCTTTTTATGTTCAATTCCCATGTAACCAAAAAGAAGGGTGAAAGAAAAAGATCTCTTGTGCACAAAAAATTCATAGGAGAAACACAAACCTTAGGAATGCTGAAATTCCATCAATTCCAACAACTTGTATTGTCAAGACTATAAACTTGATGTTACTAGAATTTCCATTTATGCTATTGATATGTTAAAACAAAATTCAATGTTCCATATGTGAATTGCCAATTGGCACATATATAGTAATCTCTCATTAACTTGTTATAGTAGCAACAAATAATTTGATGCTATGTATAAAACCATATGTTATAAGTCTAAGATCTATTGAAGTATAACTTGAGGTCAGAACCCTCAATGTTTGATCAATCCATATGAATTGTTAACCCTTCTCCTACAAATGCAACAATGCAAAGGGACATTAAGTTTTTAATCTAATAAACCTTAATTTCATGTACATTTTGATCTCCATGTCCGGACCATAATATAAATGTTGTATACGAGTTTGATTTAAAATCACTTAGGAAAGACAAAAAAAAATTTGTGTAGATGTTGACTATGTATAAACCTTTATTTACTTCCCACTTATGTCTTCATTTCTCTCATTCTGCCCAACTCGAGGACACCCCATTGGGGCTTCTGGCATTCACTAAAATACTCGCCCTACTATATGGATTAAAAAGAAGTTCAACCAAGGCCCCCATTCAAAATGCATGCCTTTATTTCTACAACTCAAACTTCTTTCTTTTCATCATCAATCTTCAACATTAACCCCTTATAAAATTTATTACTAACAATAACAAAATGTTTTTAAAAATGTAATCACTAGCGTAGCAAAAATCAAAATACAACAACTACAATTTTCAACAAGCCAAACCTACCATCTTTTAAAAAATGATGATCAAAGAAGAAAAACCTACCTACATTGCTTCCGACTTCCCCTTCTTATCCTACCTTCCACCATCCTACTCTCCACACCTCCATTCAATGCCACAGCTTCCTCAACCATCTATAACTTGTTGATCAGTTCCACATAATACATAAACAAACAAAACTTCATACCCATGTTCACAAGTTTCCTTGAAATAGTAATTGCTGCAACAAACAAACAGTGATGAAATAATTTTCGTCGTTAACATGCAAAAAATTGACGGCCATTTAAAACAAAAAAAAACCATAAAATTCTGCTATGTTCACATGAGAAAATTATCTGATTGCCTTCCTATTTGGTCACACCCCAACCTATTGATTCGGCCTCCTTCAAATAATAGCAACTTCCAATCCTCCTATAATCTAGCCATCAAGTTGGAATTGATAATTCACAATCTTAATTCATAATCATAAGGAGAAACACCGATCCTCACACTCATTATTCTTGATTTTCCTAAACTAGACTAAATTTCAAATGTATCTTTAAAAGTGAATGATTATTTTGAAAACTTTGGCCATTACCTTTTCATCCATGCTAATGATGAAAGTAGATAGAGTCCATTAACCAAAATATGATTGTTTGGTTTTAAATTGTAAAGTAAACGCTCATAGGCTCTCTTGTGTATGAAGGGTTTTTTTTGTTTCTCATTTTGATCACCCCGAACTTTAGAGGAGCATATGTTTCTCATTTTTAGCCTGGTTTGAGATATTTAAAGAACTGTGGGTGGGTACACCTTTTAGCCCTCTACACTTTATCTTCAGACCCCATAAAGAAAAGGGCTGGACTGAATGAGAGTGAGTTTACTGATACATTAAGTGTTCAGTCACCGGCCACACTACCCTAATGCAGTGACCGACGAGTACTACGCTGAAATCGTCGGACAGTGGAAATACTCGTTGAAGTAAACCCGGTAACCGCAGGCCTTGAGATAATCCGTGCGCCTTGGAGAAGGAGACTACGCGCTGGTGTGTGTGTGCAGGCTTGGTCTGCTCCCTTGTGGAGATTGTGTGCGCTGCAGCTCTCGGATATGCTTTCGAATACAGCGTAAGTGAAATGAAACTTGTCTCCTTTTTGGATTTGTGTGGGTTTTTGTTATGGCCCTGTTATAGTTTCTTGTTTCTTGACTTGGAAACGCGTGATTGCACGCAGTACAACAGGCAGAGTATTATGGTCTGTCTGCTGTCACCCCATCCATCTCTAAGCTAGCAACGAGTTGTTGGAATTTTCTGATTATTTCCATGTCCTTTGTCTCGTTTATGTTTTGATGACTGGATCCCATTCAAGTGCGAAATTCACGTAGAACGAGAACCCGACGACAAAGTTTTGGGGAAACTGCGTAGTCCAAGATACCGACCGCCAGGCTCGTCAGCAGAAGAAGCGCGTTTGGAAGACAATTGGTGGACACACTTGGAGCTTGGTGCATGTGTCTTCGCAACGGAGATGGAAATATCGGTTGAAGTTCATTGTAAGTGCTTCCCGGCTGTTTCTTGACTAGCCTTGCAGGTTCTAATCTAATACAAAGTTCAAATAAGCGTTCTGCAGTGTTTTTTTGCATATGTTTAAGGAAATGTTTCATCCTTTTTCATGCCTATTGTGGAAAGAGCGGAGGGATTCGATTTGTGTGTTGCATGATATCTTCTTCAGGCAACTTGTGCCGTTTTCCTGATTCAATGCGAGTAACGCCATTAATGTTCGCTTCTTGAATCCATGAAGAACAGAGTCCGACCATGAAGTGCAATTCCTGTTGGCAGAAATTGGACGGTCGCGCAGTTGCAACAACGTGTGGCCACATTTTCTGTATCTTTTAAGGGTTGAGCTCTATGAAAAATCAGAGCATATATTGTGTCATTGCTGGTTGTTTCCGTTCTTCCCTTCCATATATGTCTCTCCTTAACTTCTTGTAAAACAGGCACGGAAGATGCAAGCAAAGTTCTCGGCTCTGATGATTCTACATGTCCAGTGTGCGAGGAGATCCTGAACAAGAGGTACCGTTGTCACGAGCCCGCTTGAACGGCAGACTTTTGCAGGCTGCAGCAGATTAGGTTTCCAATGAGGGAGAAGATAATTTATTCTATACTGTATCCAAGTGTGAAGATCTACATGCTGTGATAAACAAGAGCAGTTTGAAAGCTTCCTTGTCACGTCATTGGCTCTGTGTTGGATGATGTGGAAACAGTAAAATGAAGTCCGTGGATTTGGCTCCTACTGATGAATGGATCAACGTAAGGTCTTCCCAGTCTGCACTTTGTTGTATCACTCTTCCTAGAATCACCAAGTAGTTGCTCCATGGCCAGAGAACATTATTCATTTTGTATTCAAGTGTGGTCTCTTCTGGGGATTGGAACCTTATGAGCTGTTGCTGTTCAGCAATTGGACTTTGGATCTTTCCTGACAGCTTGCAAACTACATGGGAGTTTGCAGAAAAAAGTAGGCAGTAACCATCTCATTCAATGTGGTTGAATATCAGTCAAAGGTGGCAGAAAAAATAGCTCATTAAATCTCTGGAATTACTCCCCAGTTCTTAGCTTGGTTGTTGCATGAATTCTGACACCTGATCACAAATGTTGCAGATGGTGATGGTTGGTGTGCCTCCACAGGCTAGTATCCTGAAAAGAGCCTCCTATAATCTCATGCTTTTCCTTACAATCATTCAGGTCAACATGTGTATGAGATTCATGCCTTCTTTCTCTGCCTGACATTCTCAAAGCAATGTATTACCAGGATATGCAAAGTTTGATTTGCTTAACCACTCTTCAGTTATGAAGAGTGCATTTAAGGGCGTTGTCTTCTGGATAGGCCAAAAGGATGTGGAATTCCAGGTCACAGTTAGAAAGGCTGTCCAACTTCAAGAGAAATGTGAACAAATGCAAGCAAAGTACTTGGAGAAGATGAAACAAGTGGAGGCTGCCTACACTGGGAAACTCCAACAAGTGCAAAGAGCCAGCATGCAGAAGATCCAAGCACTGGAAGAAGAGAGGCAAAATTTCATCAATGACAAAAATGAGCTGCAGGAGAAGTACACAGAAAAATCAAGGCACACTGATTATCCTTCTCACATCAATGTCTACTAGTACTAATTTGGTATTTGCAAGAAGCTGATTTCATATGGTGATTAAGGTCTTCCCAAAGAGAATGTTGGCGAGTTTAGGGTTTCTCTTTCATAATCAACAGTTGCACAAAACCATGATGATGACTGTACCATTCAACTCAATATACAATCCAGCAAATACTGTGCAGCAACTCATTAATTTGCATTACTTCTGTTCTGCAGGCAAAAGAGGAAGCTGGAAGAGATGTATGATGCTTTGCGGAATGAATATGAGCAGTTAAAGCAATCTGGTGGTAAGGAGCAAGCAATGATAAAGCAGTCAAATCTATACTCCTTCAATGTGCCCATGCAAAGTGGTTTTGAGGAGACTCACAAGACCCAACCAACCTCAGGTCAGAAATCTATGCTGGCCTACTAGCTGCACATCCTTATTCTAATTTCTGATTCTACAATCTCCTTGCTCAGAATCTATTGATCTTCCCTCAATAGGGGGAGATGACAGGTGGACCCCACATTAGTCCTATTACATTTGTTGACTTCTGGTCACCTGCATGGCCAGAGGCTGGTCAGATCCATTTGATTTGTTGGGTCCACGGCTCAGTCGACGACCAGCTGCAGGAATTCACCCCAGGTCATCATCTCCTCCAAATCCTTTCAAGCCATCACCTTTGTACACACCAGTTGCAGGAGGCCATCCTTCAAACTCATTCCACAATTTACTGCTTTCTCCACCCAAGAAACGCTCTCAAGCTCGTCCAAGAGGAGTAATTTGACAGCTGAACAAGAATTCACTCCATCACCAAGACATATATCACTCTTGTTCTATATTTTCAAATTCCAAGTGGTATATAGCTTCAAAACTTGTGTTGATCTGACATATCCAATCAAGTTTTGTATAGCAATGATGTCTTCTTTATGTCGTTTGGCCAGAATTTACAGACCAGCACGTGCATAGCTGGACTGCTGATAATCCTGAACAGTGCAATAACCAGCTTGATTCTTTGAGGCTCATCCCTAAATGAAAATCCTTTACTGCAGAGCCAATTCTGAGCACCACTTATATTGACATGTTTTCTACTTCTGCACTGCACAAGTGGAAGGAGTCTGCTGATCCTTAAGCTCTGGAAGGAAGTAACAAACCTGATTATGCTTTTACTCCAGGTGCAACCATAGAGAACATAAAAGGGTCTGATAAACCAAAACAGAAATTAAACCAAATTTGATGCTCAGAACAAGTCAAGATTGAATTAGATTCTATTTTTGGAGTCAACGGATTGCAAGTTCAAGGATTTCCATTACAAGTTCCTGCCAATTGTCTGGTGATTTGTATGCTTTTGAAAATACACAACAGGGAAAGTTGTGAATTGTTTCATTGGCTATGAAGTTGTCATCATGACTAGATTTTGGCGAGATCTGAGCTCGTCAAGAATAGCCCAGGGTGGAAGAAGGGTTCAATAGGAATCCTCAGGAAAGTCCTTTTGTTTGCAGGATCTCTGCAGCCTGACTTGGAGGTCACTTCTTGTTTTGCTTGGAGCATATATGGTCAGCATGGATTGTCCAACTTCCTTGGTAACTGGCAAACACTTGGACAAGTACATTGTTTTACACAGCAATGGTTTTTGAAACCTTGAAACAATTTTGCTTCTCTAGACTTTCTGACTTTGATTTTGTGTCACAAATGAAGTGTGTTGCACTCACAATGACCAAGAATTATTAATTCTCATTGATTTAACTAATCCACAGTCAGAAAACCTCTTCCTCAACCACTGAGAAATACTGAGATAGTGTCATCCTTTTCATAGGCTCAATTCAGCTTCTCAAATGCTTTTACAAGGAATCCACCTTTTT
>Ga0209208_10001185_pt1 | contig 36410 bp, 18 predicted proteins | sample S1TSphfallax_3_FD_187694 | JGI IMG/M metagenome (GOLD analysis project Ga0209208, IMG submission 187694) | Host-associated microbial communities from peat moss isolated from Minnesota, USA - S1T2_Fd - Sphagnum fallax MG (SPAdes) (version 2) | ecosystem: Host-associated > Plants > Peat moss >...
TACTTTTTTCGAAAAAAATGATTATGGCACTTGTCATACACAAAAATTCATGTAATTCTTTCGAAATGTGTCAATGCGATTGAAAAAGATTCAAATACACATGTGATGATGAGTTTTTTTTTTTTTTGGGTTTAAAATTTTACCCGAATGTGAAAAGTAAATATGAATTTAAAAAAAAAACATTAGATTTCCAAAAAATTGAAAATCATGTTTCAACATTTCCCTATTGGTTTTGGTCTGGTAACAACCTTTTGAATGTTTACAGAGGTTCATGGAACATGTCATCATTTAATGTGAGATCCCTCCCAGGTTCCTCATAACTACTGTGATGTTAAAAAATTGAAAAAAAATCATGACAATCCTTTTTACCACAACATGATATGATGATGTACACTAAAATAATTTTATTTATTACCTTTCCCTCGATATGACCAATTTACCATACAATATCAATTGTTGTTATTAAATTAATGTCAGGGTCATTGTGTACAACGCACCTTGATTACTATGGCCAAACAAAAGGGCTTGGGTTTCATTTCTTTGAAACTTTTCACTATGTAGGGCCATCTTAGCCTTGAAGAATTGTCACTTGGCAGCTTAAAGATAGAAGCCTAAATCTCAGCCATCCACTTATGAAATGATGTGACTCAGCGCCCACCACTGGAAACACCTTATGACTCAGTTGTGGATGAACCACAGTCCACACACCAAGGTTCCAACGTGGTAAACCTATCCTATAAACCCCCCCTACTATCGTACATAGGTAGCTATCTACAATGTACGATAGTAAGAGCATAGCTATCATCTTGTAAGAGCACCTCCACTGCAGTAGGTACATGTATTGAATGAGGAATACCCATTAATTAGTGTAGATGGATATAAATGCATATAATATTGTGGCCCTTAGAACTATAAATTAAAGTGATTGCAACTAGTCACAATGATTAGTCATAATTTGAGTGCTAGTGATTGGCTAATCGCAATGACTGACCCCTGTGTCACACTTCATTGCTCCCTCAGGGCATGCAATCTCATATTTTCGGGGTTTGTTGGTGGGGGAGAAATAAACATAAACCCCACAATTTGGATGTGATAAATGTAGTTGTTAGGACCTCAAATGTCATGCTACGAAGGAAATGCTCTACGTATCAAAGGTAAGAAAGTAAAGAATGTACATGAGTATTTTATGTATAGGGCAGCTATTTGTTGGCTAACAGGTAGGTAGGTAGATGCATGTGGATGGTCAGTACATACCCAACAACTGTAGTTAGCTCTGGGACAATAAATATATACAATGAAAAGTTATTTCCTGTCCATACACCATCCATTCTGCATGGTTCATTTGGTTGGTGCTGGTTTGTGCTGGCCCCACTACTAGAGCTTTTCACATCATCAAGAGAACTTTGGACCACTACCTGTCTATTTATTGGAGATCATTATGTTCACATCTGAGCCTCCAACAGTTTGGGTATATGAAAACTGAATTTCTTGCGATGGGTGGTCTTTCATGGAAGCATCAACCATACCTATACAAACAGATTGCTGTCCAAACAGATTGCAATCTTGCCGAAACAATAAAATCAATTTGACGTGAATACTAAAAAGCTAACATTAGCTGCAGATCTAGCTGAAAAGGGTCAGAAGGCGGATGTGAGAAAAACTTGTCAGCTCTCCAGACACCCTTGTATTCCAACTTACAAGCAAGCCCTGAAATGATGTAGTGTATATCAGCTGATTATTCCAGGGTGGAGCAGTGTTTTTTTAAAGGAATTTTTTTGTTTGTAGCTAAAGTGCTGATCTTCATAGGAAGATGTGAAAAAGGGACGATAATCCAAAGGAAGATTTAGTCAAATCTGATTATATACCAAATATAAAATGCACATTTTAAAGCATCCTTTTACATTTTTGACTACCCAATGAAAACCAAATGTACAAATCTCCTGATTTTTACTTTACTTTTTTCTCTCTTCTGGGGACAGAAAACTGCCAAAATCACTTCATTTTTTAATTTAAATTTGTAACTTCTCTTTTTGGCCAAAGTTCACCAGTGAAAAAAACACTGGTATGAAGGCGGTGATGAGATGATGCAAGGTGCAACATACTAGAACTACTCTACACAGTGGGATGCTTGAAAATCTCTAGATCTACCAAAATGTTTTATAACTGTTCCAGGGAAGTTACATTTCCCAAGTAACACTGACAACAAGATGGAGATCCAAACATGAAAAATATAGGGCATTATAGAACTTAGCTTGAAGAAAGATTTAAAAAGTCTCTTCACGCTATTGTTGGCTTACTACCTACTGATGCAACGATTGTGCAAAATCAAAATCAATATTTACATCCCCACCATCTGATGTACATCTACCAGTCACCATTTACAGATCACATATGATTTGAGAGGTAGATCTGACAATATAGAAAAAAAATATAGGTGAGGTTTTATGTGTAGGGTAAGACCCTACAAGTTGGGACCTTCTGGCATGAGGGACCTAGAATGACTCTAGCCAGCCACATAACTGTCCTAGGCCCCTTATTCCAGGAATGTCGCACAACCATATTAAGGCCCACTTTAGATGAGGATCCAGGGTCCAATTTCCTAGGAACCAATTTGGACTGATTTGAAGCAAATTGAGTCCTTGAGTTGGACTGTACCTTGGTCCCTAGCCTGATTCTTGGTTCTCCAAATCAGGAGCTCTCATTTTAGCACTGTTCTTTGGTCCAAACCAGTTGATCTTTCCCTCCAAAACAAGTGGCATGTACGTTTAGCCTTAATTTGCCACTTTTTAGTCTTGGACCCTTGTCTAAAAGGCCTTGGGACCAATTTAAAGCTTTTGACCAATAATATTGTTTGAATTCATTGGTCCCTGGACCTTGGACCCTCGTCTAAAGTCGCCCTGAAGAGCCAGAAAATGTTATCTTTACCCTGACCATGTGAAGATAGTGAGGTGGTAGAAGTGGGAGGTACATTATGCCTACAAGGCGCTTCATAGTGGGTGTGTAAGAGGCCTGTTGTAGGTATAAGGTGGCTCCTGTTTTGCTGAGGCATTATTATTACTGTATTAAATGTGCCTCCAAACGCACAAGGAAATCTCTCCTAGCACTAGGTGCTCTCTCCTAGTGGTGCAAGGCGAGTAGTTGGGTTGGGTGGGGCGGTTAGGGATTGAGCAGGTTTTTGCCATCAAAGTCGGCTGAGGACAGGTGGCCGTGTTTTAGATTAGAAACAAGTGGAGTTAAAATAATTTTGTCACCATAGTGGGCTAAGTATGTACTATGTACCAGACATAAGAGGATGGAATAATGTGACCTTGCCAAACTTTACTAAATAAAAGTGCACCAATCCGGAGAGGAAGTGGAAACTAAAACAAGGAGAGGACGATAGGATAGGACTTAAGTCCAAGTTGAAGGAATGATGTATCCTTGCCAAACTTTATTTAAAAGAAAAAAAAAAGGCACCAATCACGAGAGGAAGTGGTTCCTCACAAAAGGAGAGGACGATATGACAGGACTTAAGTCCAAGTTGAATTACTACAAGTAAAAGGTCCAGGACTAGCCACTGGTAATGGAGGTCCTCACTCTAGTACCAAGTACTTGCTTGTGGGAAATGGGTTTTGGCCACTCTAGATGTCAAGTGGGTATCAGTGGGGTCGAGTTGTAATCAAATTTTGATAATCCATGGGAATTGTATGTGTGGCAAGTGGGTTTGTCAAGTGGGATGTCACTCAATCAATTCCGTATGGCCTAAACTCATGCGGTGGCCTCGCTATTACATCCTTATTTTCTATTTCTAGAGATTCTCCGATCACTTGTGTGTGTAAGAGTGCTATAAAAATCCCCTCGCCCCCGCACTCCTCGCACACCCTTCCTTACTCACTCACAGTAAGAGCTGCTGGCTGGCTGGGTTCTTATAGAAGTTTCTCCAGAGGATCGATCTCCTGCCTGCCTGCCTGCCTGCCTAGTGTGGTGTACTGCAGTTCGGCTATGGCGAGGGCAGCTCTTTGGTCGCCACGGCCTGGCACGAATGTCTCACATTTCTCTGGACGTCTTTGGTGCTTATAAGATCTCGAACTTCTTTCTTCAGATGCTTTAAGCTGCTCATTGTCATAGTGGCTTCTGTCCAGATCGACAACAATTTTATGTTGGAAATTGTAGAATGTGATCCTTTTAGTGTGTGTGTTTTCCTTTTTTCATTTGAGGAAATTGCTGTAGAACGAAAGTTGCCGCGGTATACTTTCCTTTAAGTCCAAAGACTACTCACTTGTCGAGTGCACCCGATGTGGCTGGAGTTTAGTTAGTATGCGTCTGTCTAGATGTCGTGCCTTAGTGCGCGATGATGCCAGGTTGTCTATTCACATTTTTAGCTCTCTGCCATTTGGAAGTATAGGTAGAGCCTACCTCCCAAAGGGGCCAAGTATAGAGCCTCCACTTTGCTATTGGCAGAGGCTGTCGCGATTAAGAAGTCGGCTCTGGCCAACAACGTCTTTCCACTCTATCCTTCTCCCTCAGTTAGGAAGCTCAATGATAATCATGTCCCTGGCTGAAAGGTAGTGAGAGATTCGTGCCAAGCTGTGTGCATCCAAAGGGTTCGTTCTTTTCGAAGGCAGCGAGGAGGAAGACGGAGACAAGAGTGTGGTACGGCAGAATCATGGCAGCTGGCAGCTACACCATATGGGTGTTTACCGATGCTTTTGGGTGTTAATTCAAACGTCGTCAGTGGCCGGTCAACGTAGATACATTCCGGTAAGCTGCGTGACCGAAATCTAGCACGAAGGTCAGGGTCCATCTAGACGGAGACATTTCTTTCTTCTAGACACGTCTTCAATCAAGCTTTTAAGCCCACCGTGTGAATCTTATGGTGCATCATTGCAGTGAATCAAGTGTAAATTTACAGGGCTAGTTCGCCTCGAACGCTGATCTTGAAATGGGGCATGTCTTCAAATCTAGATCAGTGGATGTGCAGTCTCACGAAATCTTGTTGCATTTAATTAATTTCAGGGAGTTGCAGTAGCAAGTTCAGCTCTAATAGGTAAATCAAACAGTTGATTTACAGTCGGCGACTCAGTTCTATTACCTTCTTCATGCTAACTATTCTTTCCGGCTTGTACATAATCCTACTTTTTCTTTGTGCAAGGATTTGGTACTCTTACAGAGAAGGCAGTCTTGACAGAGGCAGACTTGTCCATTCCAATGCTCCCATCGAACGAATTAGACGCTGTAAATTTGGGAATTGATATTCCCTGGCTACCAGACTCTTCTGAAAGGCTAGATAGCAGCCATTTTTTGGCTGGTTATATGTAGCCAAAAAGCTATATAAAAAATCAAAAGTCTCAAAATTTGAGGGTTTGAGATTTTGGTAGTCAGATTTCTATACATGGTTCCAGTAGGTAGCCAAAAACATAGAATGCTGTTTTTAAAACATTACTTTCATTATTTAGCTTGTGGCCAAGTTTGGCTAAATCTTCCTGTCGATGATATCATTGCCACTTTGGCTACAATACAAAATTGATGAGAAATACACTGTAGTCATTGACCTCATGTGTCCCCTTGGGTTCAGGAATGTGTGAGATGTTCAATGCCACAACTACCTACTCATCCCTGAAATTTGTTCGTTTATATCCATTGAACTAGAACGGCCAACAACTGGCAAATCCACCATGCCGAAATGTTAAATTGGCTACAATTAAATTAATCAACCCACGATTAGAGGGATCTTGTCCAAGTAAATATAATCAACTTATGATTAGAGGGATCTGGTACAAGTGATATTACTTGACGTAAGGAACATCCATTGTCATGGAGCACAGATAGAAAGACTTATAGCCTGTTCTACGTAGCCCAAGCATGTCCCTAAACCGTATGCGCAATAATATCTAGATCAAATTATGCAGTAAAGTGAAAAGAGTGGCCCGATACTAATAGAAAGCACTTTTACCACATATTTACTGGCATAACCTTGAAGACAAAACCAAACCATCCAACCGTAGCAAAATTGTTGACAAGACTTTTTGAAATTCTTTCCTCGCACCTTTAGCAGGACTAAACTTCAAAGGGCAGGAAAGGAGAGAGAATCACGCCTCCACCATCTGTATGTATGATCGGTACAAAGGGAAGTTTCACCTACCGTGTGCAAACTCGTGGCATGTGTAGAAAGTAGAAAACCTACCGCTTCAATGTGGGACTGGTACATCTCCATGTCCTATACACTAGTTGTAAAAGTGGCCTTGGGTGAACCAGCGCACCCATAATTGTACCATAGCATCATTTATGCATTGTTTACGGCGTACTCAGGACCTAACTAATGGGGACCTTTGGGTACTTTGGGAACAGATTGGGTGTACAAAGATCTGTACAATTTGATGGAGCCTATGGTTTTGTTTGGCAAGGAGGAGAGGTCTACACCACAGTGGGGTGAGTATTAGAAATTGCACCAAACCCCTGCCAGGTATCAAGGTTCATAACTGTGATTATACAAAATCAAATGCTCAGTTTTGATATATAATCTTGGTTATCAAAGAATCAAATACCAGAATTATATATATAATCATGGTTTTCAATTTTTTTTTGAAAATAATCATATTACTACCTAAAATCACCAGGTCTTTGCTGTTTCTTTCATGAAACCTGGTGGTTCTTTGAAGTTTTTGATATACCCAGAACCGGCAGGTTTTTAAATCTGATTTTTTTTTTCAAATACCCAAATCCAGCAATTCTTTGATTCTGAAAACTTTTAAATACCCAGAATTGACAGTTCTTTGTTTCCGAATTTTTCAAATACCTGGAACTGGTGGGTATTGCTAAAATGAAATACCCACCCACACTGGTCTATACCTTTCGTGTAGGGTGCCATCCAGTGATTTTGTTTTTGGCAATTTGTTGCCAGAAGGCGATTGTAAAAAGTGTCTTGTGATATGCTCATTGGCTTTTTCAGATTTTTTAATTAAAAACTCGCCCAAAAGCCCCTCATTGCCACTTGTGGCTTTATTAACTCTCATCATTAACCCTAATTGCTTGCAACTAGTAGCCACTACTTTGTGCCATTGCCATCTACACAAAAGGTAAAGTTTGATATTGCCATGTGCACAAATGTTCCACCCTTGGATGCACCAATTCCACCACCCAAAGAAGGATCAGATTGTCAATCTTGTTGTTGAACAAATTGACAATCGCTATACCTCCACTGTTGATGAGACAACCATCTCAAATGTTGATGAAACAACCATCTCGAATCCTCATTGGTGAACAGATGGGAGATTGCCCCAAAGGTTCATTCATTAATAAATTTCGTTATGTTACACGAGTTGCATGCATTCTTAGATGGGGTTGACCGTCATCTCTACATGCTCATCTTTAGAGCTAAGGTTTATGTTCATCATGTTTTGTGTCCAAAGATTTTCAATTTTTTTTTGTTCTTGGCAACATTGGTTTAAGGCTAAGCTACTTTGGTGTTCAATGGCAAGTTGACCATAATGGGGAGTGTAACAAGTCAAAATGTTGGCGGTCTACTCTTCACTATGTTCGTTGGGTGTTTCAAGTTCGCGCACAATGGCTTGTGGTGGACGAACTTAAATTAATACACACTAGACATGATCAACACTTCAATTAGGCTCTACACTTATTCTATCATTCTTGTTTTTTTGTGTTTGTTGAACATTTGTGTTGCATTGGGGTTCTTTGTGATCAGTGTAAGGATAGTTGAAATACTTCAATCAAGTTTTACACTTCCTCTTTCGCTTTTGTTTTTTCATGTTTGTTGAGTGTTTCTATTGCATTGGGGTTTTGCAAATAATGTATGGGTTAGCAAAGCAATGGTTCCTCCTCTTCAAGCACTAAAGCATTTCAAGTTCAAGTTGTTTTTCAATGTTGAGCTAAATCATAGCATTGAATCAATGGCCCATGTTGGATCTAACTCCTACCAAGGAGTTTTTAGTAGCATTCTTGAAAGCATCATAATCATAATAAAAGTTTGTTTGTGTTCAAGTACCAATCCTAAGAGTAGTAGAAGTTTTGGAATGGAATCCTTAAATTCTCTTGAACCACTTGTTGAAAAGAAACCCAAGAGATTTTATGAAAAAACTCGTGTGTTTCAAAATACATGGGCTTGTCATTTTCCATGAGCAAAACCTATCGTTGGGGATGATGGGTTGGTTTTTCAAGTTCGATGCACTATCTACAATAAGATTTTAGGAAAGCCAAAGTTGTTGGTTTCTAATTTTGATCTACAAAAACATGCTAGTCGTTGAAAAATAATTGTACCTAATATGGTTGTTGGTGACTAGCACTATTGCAATGATGCTACACATTACAAGAATTAGAGGACGTTCATTGGGCGGAATTCTAAAGACTATTATGACCCTAGTACAATTAGGGATTCATTTTGGTGCTCAAAAGAAATTCAATTTGTTATTGTCCTACACATATTCATGCATGGAAGGCCCATGCTGGAGTATGAATCCTTATGGGAATTGTTATTATTGTTGAAGGTCAAGATCACGCCATTGAAACACTGGTTTGACAATAATGGTTGGTAGATCCCAAAAGCCATGCATGATGTTGTTTTTTCAAAGGCAATGGGAGAAAACATCCTTGGGTGGACCACTAAGAACCACATCAAGGAATGGTTAAAGAACCAAAAACACACAAATCATTTTCCTAAGCCTTTTACTTAAATTTTTTTCACAATTATAATTTTTTTCTCATGTTTATCAATTGCATGCACTAATATATGGCTTGAAGTTAATTTTGGAACTTAAAAATTTGAAAATTGTTAAAATTTTGTTTTCCTAAATAAAATGGCCCCTTTAGAAATTGATAGCTTTAACTTTGAAAATTCATATCTAAATTATATGTACTCAAATAATTGCCTAGTAAAAACCTAAAAATAGAATGACTTTCAAATTACCTTAGGAAAAAAAAATTCAATAATTTTCAATTCATGTTTCAAATTTGTGTTCTTAACCAAAAAGTTCAAAGAAAGGTGGCCATGCATTATATTCCTGAAACTGTTTCTAAATGCAATGATTAAAAACATCAAAATACACAATATTCTAAATATTATTGGAATTTCAAAATCTATGGAACCTAATAAATCAACTCATTAAAAAAACATATGAAAATTTAAATTTTGAAGATCCAATATTCTACCCTTTTGGTCTAGAAGTCAAATGAATACATGACGGTTGATGAAATAACAATAGTGATGGTATTGGGTTCAACGGAAGATGAAAGGACCTTTAGCAATTTAGCTTTCATGAAAAGCAACTTGTGCAACCGGCTAATCACACACCTTGACTTGTGTGTCCACATGTTCACCTAGAATTCTTACAATGTCACCAATTTTCCATATGAAGAGTCATTGCAACATGGAAGGAAGTATGCATAAGGTACCATGTGGATTGTTAGGTATGCCCACTACAACTTTTTTTTTTGAATTTGTCACTCACATTTTTTAAGCTATGAGGGCATATTCATCTTTTGAGGCCTTTGTATTTTATTTTTCCAGAAATCCAAGCGGCATGTATGATTTTTGAATGCATTGTGTGGAAATTGTAGGTTTCATTATGAGAGCCATCTCTTTTGCAAGATGTGTGGGTGTTGGGTTGGATATTTCAAAGTTGGGATTTGTTTGTGGGATGTTATTGTGGGTGCAGGACTCCTCTACTACATGGGTTCAGACTTTCGAGGTCAGGGTTCAATTCCCCTGGAGGAGATCATGTTTATGTGTGTGTGTTTATCTTTATCTTACACTTTGAAGTGTATAGCTAGTCCTTGTATTCAAGCTGGTTGCAAAATTGTGCATACTGCCATACACTAAGTAGCCAAATCTACTACCACTTCCAAACCCTAAAACCAAATTTTCTACTAGCTTAAAATACCATAGCCAAATTTGTTATTCTAAACTCAAGTGCCAGAGCCAACTCTGCTATTCACTGGAAAAAATCATATCCTAAATGCCATAAAAATTTACCTTCAGTAGTCATAAATTTAGTCATTAAAAATTTGATTATTGCAAAATGAACCCCACTGTCATCAGAAAGGAAGCCAGTCTGGCACTCAAAAAAAACACTATTGCCATCCCAGTTGAGGAGGCAATTTTACTGAGGGTAACGTACCTTTGAGTCACACTACAGAAAATTGTACCTGTTCTTTATGCACGCTATTTTTTGCCTACTCAGGACCGAGTTTATGGGGACCTTTCTGTACTGCGCACACTCAATGTTGTTTCTAGTTTCAACGCACAATAAGGTGTAGTAGGTTCTGCCCTTAACAATTGTACAGCACAAGACCAATATTGTTATGATGAGCCTAAACATAGGTAGATCAGGGGTTGGTAGGAGGTTAAGATGTATAAGATGTTAGGATTCCAAATGCAGTAGGGAATATCTCCAATCTATTTACTGAGTGGAGGAGATAAACCCACTTAATCACTACATCAGTTTCCATGATTCTGTTCATCACACAATTATGAGTGTTATAACACCAACTTTTATCCATTTGTTTCATCCCTTTCAATATCCTATCGTCCTGATAAAATGTGAGACCTACTAGAACAGAAACTGATCATGTGGTACACCTCTAGTTTATTCAACACTTGGGAAACTGAGATCTGGGATTGAGTATTATTTCCTTTAGTTCTTTTCCTTTCTGAGCAAGAAAATAGCAACTTATCTCAACCAATGGTCAAGTCCATGTTTGCAAACTGTCAGATTGGAAGGGGAGAAAAGTGGAATAATGTCAAATTCACATCACAAAACAAATAGCCTGACCTTTGCGGGTTTGTTTCCTTTAGTAAGACGTTGATGTGCAACAATCAACCGATCAAATATTTAGACTGATTAAAAAAGTGCATCAAAAGGTCAGTCATAAATCAAAAGACCTGTCAAAGTCCAAGAAAGGAGGGAATCGGAGAAAACCGGTTCTGAGACCATCAACCCTAACACAAGGTGACAAGCGTGGTGTAGATTTAAACCATAGTTGCATGCACGCTGTCTATACAATTGAAAGACATAGCAATATCTTGTAAAGCATTGTGAGAAATTTTCTAGTGAATTTGGAAGACCTACCTTATCGTTGTAAATGGTGCAAGACCTTACACCTACAAGAGACCACTTACACCTATCATGATGTTAAGTGTCTCTTGCTCATACTACCTTGTCCTAGGCCCCTTATTTCTGTGTTTGGCCCCCAGCATGGAGCTTTATCCTACACCAAAAAATCTTGTTCATGTTTTTCCTTTGTTTTTTTAAAGGTAATTGTGGGGCAGAATTTTGTGGGCAGTTTTGAGATTGTCCCTAGGGAGTATTACACTTATAAGGCCCTTCTTTCTAGGGAATAGGGCACCTTGAAAGCTGAGTTTTATTATTGTAAATATTCATTTCAATAATTAGGTTGAATTTTTTTAAGGTGTACCAAAATTTTGTTGCAATGTCATTTATTATTATTATTATACATATTATTATTTTTATTATTTTAAACACAAAATGCATGATATTGATGAAATTTAAAATTGTGATGATCTTTAAATATTATATTATAAAATATTTGAAAAAAAACTTCAATAAACAGTAGATTTTTTTGTCCTTTGTGATATATCTTTAAAAGAATTCACTCAAGCTTTGTTTAAGGTAAGGCTCCTCATTTTGGGTATTCTGGTTGGAAGCTCTCCCCACCTAGGAGATATTATCCATTGCCCCCTTTAGGGGGAGGCTTACCTTATACAAATTGTTTACCGGCAAAGTAATTTGTTTCCTATTGTTCATTTGGCTTTAAAAGTGACAAATAATGTTCAGAAATGAAATGACCATACAATTTATTTTTTCATATGGTTAGTGTAAGTGTTGACAAACATTTTGATTGGGGAATTTGGTAGAAGTATGATAATATAGACGCAAAAAGTTAATTAGAATTAATAAAAATAGGAATAGCTATAATTACACTTTACTATATTTTTCCTTTTACGATACCGTACCTCTACCCAGAAGATGCTGGATGAGTATCAAGGAAAAATGAATAAAAAAGAGTTCAGGCTTTTGAAAAGTGAGAAAAGCTTGTTGTACGCAAGAGTTTCATTTTTCAAAATGCCCTACCTTTTGGAGGACAGATTGTGTTTGATAATGTGCCCTCTGAATACACTTTTAAAAAATTCTGCTAATGCTTTCCAGATACATCTTACCACATTCCAATGAGTATAAACGTGCATATCCAGGTCACCCCTTACCGAGATACTAGGAGTGTTAGTGGGTGAACTGGCACCGAGGTTTTATTAGGTTGCTTTTAAACATTGTGAATACCTGTATTATCCTTTGGATTAAATCAAGATCTCCAAGTACAAATTTAACACTGCCTAAAAGTTATATATACCCTGTAAATTAATAGGGCCAGGGTGAACCAGCACCCACGTTGGTACCATGGTTAAATTGCCAAAATCCATTTAAATTATTTCTACATATTACCAATATCCCCTGCTTCGCCTAAATCCAGGTCTTTGAGTTCAAATCTAACATTTTGGGGGATTAATATGGCCACTAAGAGGCCTCACTCACAAAGGTAAAGGTACCTACAGCGATGCCGAGTTAATGAAAAAGTTATATATGTACTTACCCACGGTACTTGCACTTATGGATCATACGCTTGATTTGTGATTGTCCTCTAAATAGAAAAGTTGCAGGTAAATTCGTGTGACGGCCAGATCGAGGTTTGCTGCAGCGCAGCTTCGTAGGCGACGTTGTAGTGATGACATCATGCTGGGTGTCATCTGCATGTGATCGAGCGTCAGATCTAGGGTACGAAGAACCAGCTGGTGCCGCCGCGTGGTCTAACACTCTGCAGCAGCTTGTGGCGTCATCGTGCAGGTACTGTTTGCCCCAGCTATGCGAGCGCACCCATTTTGTACCCCCACATATATGGTACGAGAGTTCCTGCAATCCCGTGGAGAAGAACCCGAAAAGAAGTAATCGTTCCAGCCTGCAATTAGCTGCAAGTTCGTCGGAAAGATTTTGAGATATTATATACTTCTTTGACTGATCCCCTCCGCGTGGTCTTACATGGTTACCAGGTTAATTAGTTAACTACATCGAAGTTCCAGGTCTGAACCCTGCAATATTATTCAGGGAATAACCGGTCATGTACGGGAAGGATGCGCTTGTTTTCATGCAGGTTCTTTAGGGTCTCTTTCCATTCGGCTGCTCTAATCACATTTATGCATATTATGCTGTGATCGTAGTACCCAGAATGAAAAGCCATTGACGTAGGGCCTTGTTTCTTGCTGCATGGATAGTCCCTTTTGACTGGAGAGTTGCAAGTGCATTGAAAATATGTAATTAATCATGAAGCGATATGCTTGTTCTTATGAGGTTCTTTACTCTCTCCCTCTGATCTATGCATCCCTGTGTGTAACCCTTGATCATCACTAGTTAAGAAAGAGCCTTTCTTAAGATAGGTAGAATCTTATTCAGCGTCATTCGAAACTGCAACCTGGTCACAATATTAATCATTTGCAGGGTTTGAAATCCCTGAGCGGTCTCTGACCACTGGTTTGATGATCTGTAAAGATATGCCTGGTTCAAACTGAACATATATACACTCCGTGTACTAGGACTGACGTTCTGACCTGGGAGAAGTTGCCTCTTGAGAGCATGCAATGTTGTTGGCATGCCCAGAATTTAAATATGTATACAATGTACATAATATTACATAGTTTTCGGATACTCTACAAGTGACGCTCACATTCAGGTTATGGCCAAGCACATTCTTGTTGTATTTGTTTTGGTTTTGCTGGAACTGATACAATTAATGATTTCCTTGTCAAATTTTTGTTGTGGAAACCTGTTTCTGTACTGCAATTACGTCATAGGCAAATAATATGACAGTAGTTAGAAGGCACTGGCAATAGTGCAGCTGGTTTCCTTTACTGAAAATAGCACGAGGTGCAAGCTAGATATTTCACAGGATTAAAAAAAAAACTCTACTGGGGTCACTGGGTCACACAATCCTCTTCAAACCTAAGACTTGGACAATGGACAGCACTGCCGAGTACTTTGACACTGTCCAATTGAGACAGGAGCAGCAATCCATGCCTACGAAGAGGCAGCCTAGAGTCACCATTGATAGTAGACAAAGTAAATTGCAGTACTGAACTTGCATTTGAAGTGGCGAGTAGATGGGTCTCAAACTGGTTCTGCAGTCAAGGTCAGCATTTCGGTTGCTGGGAGTTGGGAACATGGCCTGCTTCCCTACCTGCACATCTAGACCTAATATTCTCTGGATTAAGTAACTATATATCGACTTAGCTCATTGTTAGGTGTCCGCAGCAGATCTCATGATGCAGTTCCCTACTGCAAAGCAATTTTTGGCAACTTGCAGGTGATAAGTCTCAACAGCTGCTGCCACTAATAGCAGAGACAGAACATGCAATTCTGACTCCTGACATATTCCTGAGATTATAGATAGCTTGGCTCAGCGTTACCACAAGCTGAAGGTTCTACACGAGTAGCTGCAGGTTTGATATCGTTGTTACTGACAATATTAGCTTAATGAAGGAAGCTGTCCACTTCATATAAATTCACTTTAGTGATTGCAGATTTCTGTTTGGATTCGAAATTGGAGGCAAAGTTCAGAACTTCGGAGCAGAGCTATGGAAGGCAGTTACTGTAGAGTTTTTTTAATTTTATAGGCAATCCAGTTTCCCTCATATGGTACTGCAACGTAGAATGCGGCTTACACAAGCTGTCTGATTCCTTACAGCGAAACTGTTCAAATCATCAGCAATATATGCTGGAAATATGTCTGTTACTGGTAGCCTGAGAATTTCCTAAATGATTATCTAAGAAAGTTTGACACAATTACTGCAGCTGAATGCAGTATCGTATTATATTTTCAAGGTAATATTTTCAATATTGTGTCAAACTTTCAATACTTTCATTCTCGAATGAAAATTAATTTTCACAAAATCAAATCATTTTTTTCATTAATTGACTAATTCAGTCACTGGTATTGCGCAATATGCGCAGAGCCTAAGTATACATATACTATATCCTTTTCTTAATATGACATTAGTGTAATGAGGTGATTAATCCTAGGAGTTTTAGTAATCACTCTGGAAATATTAGAGGGGCTGTAATCCAAATTAGTCAAGATTTATGAATTACATCATGCAGTGTAGACTAGATGATGGGAATTAAAATCTGATAGAAACAAACCCAATTTATGTCAGTATATTTATGATAAGGTGAAAGCACAATAAAATGCATAAAGAAACAAATCTACTCTTGAATGCAACGTTTATTTGGTTCGTAGAATATTAGCGTGGAAATGTCAACCGTAACGCAAATGCTGAGATCATCTTCTCAACCTGCAACAGTACTGCCACTGGTCAGATGGTCTAAAGCTTAACATCAGAGTGCATAGGTCACATACAATACAAATATCACGAGAACACACATGATACTTTGCAGCAAGTAGAACATCCTGGAGTTCTTGGATGCATATGTGACTGTTTAGCCGTGATTATTGAGACAGTGTCAGTCGTCGCCCACATGTGATATTCTTCGAGATCGTTTGCAGAATCCCTCGTTTTTCGCCACATGTTGAGCAGAGAATGGAATCCCTTGGTTGCACGCAGCTTGGCACGAATCGTCCACGACCTTACAGCCTTAGATCGAGACAGATAATCTATAATTAACCAGGACCACTAATCTCACACAAATCCACAACGCTTAACGACTGGTAGGAGATATTCAAGACAAACGCAAAACTCCTCATCACAAGAAATCTAGGAAACGGGAAAATGTTCAGTGAAACAGAACATACCAAGATATATGAGCACTGACATGTATAATTAAGCCAGGAACCTGTCACGCAGTTAGAGATTCATCGAGTTCGCTACAGGTTATTCGGAATTTATATCCTACTCTCAGCCTCGAAGACAAGCCCCAAGCCACATAACGCGAAATAAGAATCCAACGGTAGTACTACTGCAATTCTTACAAACTAGAAAAAAATCACAGAGATTTTACGTTCTGGACAAGAATCCGCGTGAGCGACGAAGTGAACACGAATCTAGTGGAGGAGCCTACTGAAACAAGACACACTGTAAAGTCGAGCGGGATCTGGTCGGCCAAGACTAAAGGCTCATGCGAGGATCGTGCCAAGCCGCGGCGACGGAGGGGGCCGCATTCGTGGGTGTCGAGCTAGCCTTCCATTGCAACTGGAGATCTCTTGGCAACAGACTCTATCGCTGCAGTAGCCCTGATGAGGCACAGAATCTCACAGTCAAATAAATCCATACAGCCGCTATTATCGCATCCCTAGTTCATGTGGAAAGGATCATGAATATGGAGGAGTGCGCCTGTCTTGTTGCAGGTCTCAGAAGAGTGCTAAATGCTGAGAGGGAAGAAGCGGACGCAAGTCAGAAAAACCACTGTGAGAGATGACTCAAGAAGTTTGGGAGGGGATCTTTATAGGGGCAGAAGAGATACGGTAGAACGACCCTTTGTAGACATGTGGCTTAATGTATAGGGCAGAAGAGCCAAGACTAAGGTCGTTTGCCGAGCCCTTTCTGTGGAACAGCGCAATTATTGGGAGCCATCGCCAACCCCCGGGCCCCTGCCCGTAACTACCTGCCAGATCGCCCCAACAGATCAGATTCCTCAGCCACGAGTAGAAAGACGGGTGGCAGAAGAGACAGAGGCATCCATAGGGTTCGCACATCCCGATATTGGTCGATTCCCATCAACAAAGTTAGGCAACTTGTAGTAGAGTTCAACACGGCTAGATATCATGGGGTTTTATAAAACTACAAATTTGGAGCCGATAATTAATGGCAGTCTAGCAACCACTGGCAAGGTCCACCCACACAAGCCCAAAACCATTATTCCTGGATTCATACAAATGTGATACACAGATTATTATATATAATGTACTTCTACGATCCTGCAACTCATTAGAAAATCAGATGAGATACGACAAGAGGGTACTGTTCGGCTGGCGAAAGACTCCCTTATCATTGGCCGGTGATGCAGCGAATCTCACCACTAGAACATGAGCTGGGGACGGGGGGTGCGGGGGCGGCGCGGGTTGGATTTTATCTATTTCCAAACTTGAGGCAGCAGAAGTTGTAATTGTTCTAACCAACCGTGAAGAGGTAACGCTTATGTACTACACCTGACATTGTCAAAGACTACGTGTCCACGTACCTGGAGCTCTCCAATTGGTACGAGGCTGATCATTGTACTATTTGTGGAACGTGAACAACTTCCTTCTGCACCCGTTGGCAAAGATGATGACAGAGAATCTGACGATTTGCGCCCATTGGTCCAGCGAAGAGCACCCACACAACCTCAATTTTAGCTCATTCAATTTTATAAACACAGGCAGAAGTCCACCGACCACAAGCTTGACGGAACAAGAGCCGTATAAGTGCCTCCCTCCTTCCTCACATGAACTTCGTCGACTAGGCGCCAGAAACTTTGTTGCTTATTAAACATTGTTGCATTGAAATATTTGTGCACTTACTATATCTTGAATTACATTTGTTGATATTACGGAATTTTAATCAGAATCAGCTCAATTGTTTCACAATACATTTGACTAGCTTTTTCAATCGCATATTGCTAAACTTTTATCAATATACATGATTTTAATCAGCAAGTTCAATTGCTTCACAATATATTTGATTGGTTTCTTCGATCACTTGTTGTTAAACCTTTGTTAATATACATGATTTCGATCAGCAAGTTCAATTACTTCACAATATATTTGATTAGTTTCTTCAATCACTTGTTGTTAAACGTTTATCAATATACATGATTTCGATCAGCAAGTTGAATTGCTTCACAATATATTTAACTAACTTCTTCGATCACCTGTTGTTAAACCTTTGTCAATATACATGATTTCGATCAACAAGTTCAATTGCTTCACAATATATTTTATTAATTTCTTTGATCATTTGTTGTTAAAGCTTTGTCAATATACATGATTCCAATGAGCAAGTTCAATTGCTTCACAATATATTTGACTAGTTTCTTCGATCACTTGTTGTTAAACCTTTGTCAATATACATGATTCCAATGAGCAAGTTCAATTACTTCACAATATATTTGACTAGTTTCTTCGATCACTTGTTGTTAAACCTTTGTCAATATACATTATTCCAATGAGCAAATTCAATTGCTTCACAATATATTTGACTAGCTTCTTCAATCACTTGTTGTTAAACCTTTGTCACTATACATGATTCCAATGAGCAAGTTCAATTACTTCACAAAATATTTGACTAGTTTCTTCGATCACTTGTTGTTAAACCTTCGTCAATATACATGATTCCAATGAGCAAGTTCAATTGCTTCACAATATATTTGACTAGCTTCTTTGATCATTTATTGTTAAACCTTTGTCACTATACATGATTTTAATGAGAAAGTTCAATTGCTTCACAATATATTTGACTAGCCTCCGATCACTTGTTGTTAAACCTTTGTCAATATACATGATTTCAATGAGCAAGTTCAATTGCTTCACAATATATTTGACTAGCTTCTCCGATCACTTGTTAAATCTTTGTCAATATACATGATTTCAATGAGAAAGTTCAATTGCTTCATAATATATTTGATTAGTTTTCTCGATCACTTGTTGTTAAACGTTTATCAATATACATGATTTCGATCAACAAGTTCAATTGCTTCACAATATATTTAATTAACTTCTTCGATCACTTGTTGTTAAACCTTTGTCAATATACATGATTTCAATCAACAAGTTTGACTACTTCACAATACATTTGGTTGGTTTTTTTATCACTTATTATTAAATGTTTATCAATATAAATGATTTTAATAAACAAGTTTTGTTATTTCATAATACATCTAACTAACTTTTTCAATCACGTGCTTTTAAACTTTTATCAATACACATGATTTTAATCAACAATGTCAATGTCAATCATTGTATTTGTAATGATGTTTTCATGTAATTTTCTTTTGTATTTTATAATAAATTATGTTTTGAAATAACAAATCATTCAACCATATTGTGGTGTATTTTTTTTTTTTCACATGTTCAATTACTTGCTATCAAATGACAAGTGAAGTTTATTAATCACATGTTGGTAAACCTTTATCAATCTATATATGATTTCAATAGAATATAAATCATTTGCATTTAAAATTTACATGTGCAAGAACTTTTATTTTAATTATATATTCAATTAGAACATACAAATTGTTCAACTATAAAATAAACATGATAATTTATTTATTTTCAACATGTTTCAACTACATGTTGTTAGATTTATGCACAACATGAAACTTTTCAGCCACATGTTGTCAAACATGTTTTAAAAGTTAAGTCAAACACAACCTATTTATTTTTGTGTACAAAATCTTTTATTGAATAAATTTAAATTTAAAATTTTTGAAAACAAAAAATCATGAAATAAATTATATGATCTCTATTCATGTTTTTCAAATCTAGTTTTTATTCCATCTTGTTAAATCATCATTAAAAGTTCATCTTATTGCAATATTATTCAAAGTATAATTTGACATTTTCATGTAAAATGTTGCAATTTTGACAAAATTTATATTTTTCAAACATCTCATTATTCAAAATTACATTGTTAAATAACTTCATTTCTTTTTAAACATTTCAGTTCAACATGTTAAATTTAAACTATAAAATTTGATTGTATGTCATTCATAAATAAGATCTACATGATTATTATTCAATTGTAATGAATATATTTGCAATTTTTTTAATTGTACACATGCATCAAATAAATGTTTTTACTAAACATCTTAATTACAAAATCAATCATTTATAGTGAATATTTATGTGTAATATGTCATTCATTTCTAATCATTATAGTTGTAAAATAATGTACTTTAACATGGTTGAACTTTATTTCTTTCAAAGTTTTCAACCAAATGTTATAAATTTTTTAACTCTACCAAAAGTTGAATTACAATGCATCATTTTTTAATTCTGAACATTTAATTTTTTTAATGGAATTATACATGACATCATTCATGAACATAATCATAATATCTTTAAAATAAAATATCATGAACAACTACATATTATGATAGTTGAACATATGTTTCAAACTTTTAATTTCAAACCAGCAACCAAATTTTTAAATTAAAAGTTGATGAATTAATATTATTCATTTTTTTCAAGTTTTTAAACCATTCAACATTATGTATTTATATGGAATGACATAATTTACCCATTTCACATGTTTTCCTTCAACCTTTTCAAGCATACAATGTTGATTCAACTTAACAAAATAATATATAACACTACATTTACATGGACTATATGATCATCCAATTTTTAATGATCATGTATGATCATAAATGTAAACATCAATGAATATAATTTGAATTATTTCCCCAAAAAATCACATATTAAGATTTTTTAAATAAATTACCATTCATTATTGTTAAGATTTACATGTAATGTATACATCAACATAAATCTATATTTTTGTATATTAAAAAATAATTATTTACTACTATAAGATCTTGGAATATGTTGATTGTGATATTAATCATTTACAAGCAATTTTCACAAATAATTTCACTTATTTACTAACATTTACACAAGTTCATGCATAATAGTCAACTTTTCCCTATCACCATAATTTGTGTGCATGTAAGTAATCCTAAATTCAAGTTTGTTCTTCACATTTGTCTTGTGTAAATTGTCATTCATTTCACATTTTTTTATAAAAAATAAAGTATTCAAGTTTAGACACTATTTGTTGCTAACCTCCGTTTAAACAAGTTTAATATAACACCAATCATTTTTCATTTTTCATTTAAATGCAATCAGATCCAAATTCTTCTTACGTAAAGTTTTGCTTGCCATAATGTATCAGTTTTTTACAAAAATACCTAACTTTATTCAAGCTTTCAATCACATTCAAACGTTATTATATTTTTCTAAATAGGTCAGGATGCACACTAATAGAGGCCAGAATAGGGGGTGTGGGTGGCTGTTTTCTTTGTCATTTACATTTTCCAGGATGTGATTTGATGTGATTTTATTGAAGCAGTTTCATTCAACCTCTTTGATCACATGTTAAACCTTTATAAAAATTGACTCAAAACACTTTTTCTTTACAATTGATTTAACATGATGAAAATTCCCAACAAAGTTTTGCGTTGCAAGATCCTTTGATCTACAATTGCCCCTATTTTGAAATCTCACGAGGTGAGGCTCTTGTCCGCAAGCTCTACATGGGTGATTCAGTCCTGCGAGGATGAGACCCGAGAGGTACGCATGTTGCATCATCAGGCTGCCACGGGACCCTACCATGTGCAACAAAAGGCTGACGTGTGTTCAGCCTGGGCACTAGTGCTTTTGGACAATATTGTAAGAGCAGTAAGCTACGAGTTACTTCACAGTAGGTACTTCCCATGACGTGGTATGTTTGTGAACACTGCTTTGGGTCCTTTTCCGGGTTGGTAGGTGCCTTTTAGACTTTTTTGTGGGCTGCACTTGTTTACAGGGTTGCAGCTACTTATTTTGAGACTAGAGACTAATTAGGGTATGTGCGCAGGTGTACCTTCACCTTCTTGAGCGTTGCCTTTTTAAGTGACCATATTTCACCCAGGAAATGTTAAATTTGGACTCAGAGTTTACAGTGTCTTTTTTGGGAATTTCTGTTTGTAGCTTAAGTGGCTATCATTCATTGGAAGATGTTAAAAAAGTGATGATCAACCCTAGGAAAAATAAAGTACAAATCTCCTTTAATTATCCTTCTCTATATTTGGCTACACAATGAAAACCACACACACAAATTTGGAGACTTCCTTTATTTATATATATATATCACTTCTGGTGACTGAAAACCTCCAAAATCACTTTTTTCATGAAAAGTTTCAATTTCTAGTGGCTTGCCAGTAGAAAAAAGGCTGCTCGGAGACCCTGATCTATTCTAAAGACAAGATATTTACTAATGAAAGAAGTAACTCAAAACATTTAGGTTCCTTACGACTGGAGGTGCTGGTCACGGTTTTTCTTTTTCAATGTTGCCAATGGTGGACTGGCAATCATCCACAAGAGGAATGAGTCAAATTCGTTTTGATGACCTCTAGGAATATATTGTCCAAATATGGCGACTTCAGAGGTGTTTTTTCCTCAAAATATGGCAACTTTGGCACACTTTTTCCCAAAAAAATCCTTTGTGCAGTTAGCTCTGGATTTTACTTGTGGGTGCAAAAAAACAACACTGGTGCTGGTTCAGTGGCACTGACAGGCAAACTCAAGATCTTTTTGCACATAAGCAAATTACAAGACTTTAGGTGAAATCAGAATGTAAAAGTACATTGCATACATTGGATCCTCCGAGTGGATGTCTGTTTTTATGGTTGTCACCTCTTCTTAAGTATACATCAATGAAAGGCAATGGGTGAGATAAAATAAAAAAATTTAAGCTCAAATTAGCTGAAATTTTATAATTTGACAAATAAATTCATTTAAAATTATTGAGTTAATTTGTTTCTCCATATTTAGAGAGGCAGCAGCTACGTGATCTTGCATATTATACTCAGGAGACCATTTGCAAGGCAGAATCATTTCACACCACATGAACAAGAGCGGACATTTCTCTCAGCATCATATGGGTAAAGCTGAGATCAGCCGTGGGCTGTGAATATTAATAGAAGAAATTAATGGGGAACTTTATTAGGTAGTGTTATGAACGGCAAGCAACATAGAAAGTCAATAGTGTGTTGAAATGAAGTGCTAATATACCAAACACATGAATCCAGGATGGAGAAAGGAGATAAGTTGCATTCCATCCTCGGCCCGGTTCCAAAATCACCTGGAAGGACGGTCACACTGGACACCACTGCCTAGTATTATCAGGAAAAGTTCAAAGTCTCCAAGTACATAGGCAATTAGCTTGAGGGTATATACTTTGATGCTTCAATCGTACCGGTGGGTCTGCTGGGGGAACAACAGTCACAAGAATCTGATTTGAAGGGAAAAGTTGAATGCATGAAGAAAATCAGTTGAATTGGCAAATCACAGGGCTGGAAAACCACAGCCAGTGTCGGACAACTTGGGACCACATGGAAATGCCCACAGCCATCTCTCTCTCTCTCTCTCTCTCTAATCTTCCTTTTCATACTATACCTGAGATTCTGTGTGAAACTATGGATTTCCCTTGCTAGAAGATATGATTTGATGGGTTGAACATCTCTGTGTTGGGTGGCTATATCAGTTGGGTACAGGTAAATACCAATATTTGAAAAATGTATCAGCTGGATAAAGGTGTGTAGTGGTCGCTTTGAAAAAAGTTCCAAAACAGGGTAAAAGGATTATATAGGCTTATCGATCTAGGTAAATGACAAACATGTACCATTTACCTTGTTCGTATGGCAAGGGTAGGGACAAATATTTCATCATTTACCCTACACAGTACTATACTACACACGTGTAAGCAAGTAAACGTGAGTAAAAAACTTATTCACACCACAATGACACATTTTGAAGTTGAGAAAGACAATTACTTGTGCAATGCCAAAACATGGACACATGAAATTTCAAACCTCCATCAAATAACTAGCAAAATACAATCCTCTTGAACCACTCAATAGCCTTAAGAAAGCATTCTTATAACTTGGACAATAGTAGTAAAATCTAAAGAGATTTCAAAAGCATATTATAAGAATTATGTTTGAAAGGCAATGTAATAAACATGGATAAAATTCCAAAAGAAAAAATATGCAATAGTTAGTTGCCATGCATCAAAACCACATGCATTGCAAACTACCTATATAAATGCACATATGATATAGAATGATTTTGGCATACATTTATACCCTCTTTGGGTAACAAGTCTCCTTAAAGGTTGAAAGTTGAAAATAACATGAGTACAAATCATATGCATATCATAATGATGTAATTCCAATGATGATGATGCATTGAACTCAATTTAGGCAAACAACTTTAGGTTTTATAAGTTGTCATCATAGATTGGACAATTCCAAATTGGAATTTATTTAACGCATTTGAAGTGAAGAGCATGGAAAGGTGTTTTATTGGATTTAGGCTTTTTGAAAAAAAAATTACAACACCATATTTACAAGAAGATTTTGAATACCTTCTTTGTCAATTTGGATGCCATTTGTTTTTAATTGAATTTGAGGTCAATGTAACTAAATCTGAATCTAATTGTTAAATTGAATTTAGTTGAATTGGAATCAATTCAAATTTCATTAAATATATTTAAATTCAATTCAAGTTGCATCGCAATATTGTTCACATCTCAATTTCACAAAGAAATGAATTAGTGTTTATCATTTCAAGAATCTTCGATTATTTTTTTTGTTATTTTATCATAATTTATTGGTGGCTATTTATTGTAGGCTATTGTAAGCTATTTTTGGGTATTTTAACATAGGCTACATTTGGTTATTATATCATAAACTATTGTTGATTATTCTATGGTATGCCATTTTTGACTATTTTAGGTCATTTTACCATGGGCTATTTTTGGTTATTTTATCAAAAGTTATTGTTGGATATTCTAAACTATTAACCATAGATTATTTTAGGTTATTCTTGGCTATTCTATTGTAGGCTATTATTGGCTATTCTAAGTTATTTTACCATATGTTATTATTGATTATTTTAGGTTATTTTACCTTAACCTATTCTTGGTTATTTTATTGCAGGCTATTATTGATTATTCTAGGTTATTTTACCATACGTTATTATTGGATATTTTATCATAGGCTATTGTTGAATATTTTAAATTATTTTATTTCAAACTATTTTTGGTTATTCTATTGTAAGCTTTTATTGGCTATTTCAAGCTATTTCAGGTTATTTACCATAAGTTATTTTTTATTATTATATCATAGGCTATTGTTGGCTATTTAAAGTTATTTTATCATAGGTTTTTTTAATATTATAGGTTATTCTTAATTATTTTAGACTATTCTATAAGTTATTGTAAATTTTTTTAGTTATTGTAAATTAATCTACCTTAGGGTATTTGACCTTAAATTACTATATATATATGTTAGTTTACCTTAAGTTATTACATTATGTTTTAGGTTATTTTAAGTTATTATACCTTAAGATAAAAATAACTTATAATAACATAGAATGACCTTGAATAGTTTAAAATATAACTTGAAATAACATATAATAATTTTAAATAAAATAACCATAGGTATAGCCTATGGTTAGTTAAATAATTTAGTTTTAAATAACCTAAAATATAAATCTTGTAATAAGTTAGGATATAACCTATGATACCTAAAGGTAAAATAAGTTATAATAATTTAAGGTATAACCTAGGGTATAATAATTTACAATAATCTATAATAATTTAGAGTATAACTAAAAATAACTTAAGGTAGCATACAATAACATGAGATATAACCTAGATTATCCTAGAATATTTAAAACAATAACATAAAAATAAACCCATTACCATAATAAATTATAATAATGAATTATGCCAACTAGTAGTGAAACATGATGTTTACATAGTGACCCTATAGTGAAATAACTTCAATTAAGGTGAAATCATTAAAATGCAATGAACTTATTTTAATATTGTTAAGGTCCTGTATTGATTTAAACTACTAAATTGCACCCCACTTTTGTATTATTATTAGGTTCAAATCTTTTTGGTTTTTTTGGGTTCATGTTATTGTTGTGTGTTGTTTGTGTATCATTTTATTTGGTATGCATATAAAAACCAAAGGAGTAGGCCAAAATAACACTATAAGGTAAGGATTTTGTAATCAATCAATGTCGTTATGTTGTTGTTTTATGCAAACACATGATCAGTTTCAAGTAAATATCACTATTGGAAAACAATATTCAAAGGTGATTTGGAACTTTCAAACCTCAAAACCTTAAACCTTAAAACATTTCAATTGTTTACTCATTTTTAGAGTTATTAGATTATTATAGTTAGTCATCATTTTTGTTTCACATGTAGGTCGTATGGCTACAAGGCATGGGTGTAATTGATCACTAAGTAGCAAGATTCCAAATGTTTAATGGTTGTGCAAAACAATGGAAGCTAACACCATTGGTTTCACATTGTTAAAGATTTTGGTTAATTTTGTGATTTGTTTTTTAATGATTGGAAGGTTCAAGTGACATAATTATGTGTCATTTATGTGGTGTTTCGATCAATAATGGCAATCCAATTCACCATGTTTTGTGTCCAATCGAACCCATGTTTTAAATCCCATACCAAAAAAATTCTTTATTGGTATTTATTAAATTGTGTCACTATTTTATCTTTGAAATCTACCGACTTGCATGTCTAATTTTTTGAATTTTGCATTATTATAAATGTGCATGTAATAACACTTAATTGTGACACCACCTTCATCAAGCAAATGGTCATTTTCAATTTATATATATATATTTAAGGTCATTAATCTTGTTTTTGTATTTTTTCAATATTGGCATTTTAAAAACCCTAATCATTGACAATAACCTTTCATCTAATGAATGTGAAAGGTAGCCAAATTGATGATGGTATGTCAATTTTTTATTTTTTTATTTATGTGTTGTTTGTTTAATCTTAGAAAAGTGGATATTCAATATAACACATGTTGGTGGTGAATGTTTTTTAAATGTTAGCTAATGCTATCATTAAGTTTAACCCTTTTTTTTATCACAAGGTTTTTGGGCTAATGCTCCATGTGATATTCATATAAAGTTATGACTACAATTGTTTTTTTTTTTTTAAATTTTGGTTTGCTAACATTAATAGATGAAACATATATTTAATTAATTCCAGACTTTGAAAAAATCCGAAAATAAAAACAATGAATTTTGAGAGTTTAAAGACTAATAAAATAACATCTTCAACCTAGTGGGCACCAAACAAAGTGTTGAAATGATAAACATAAGAATAGTTTTTCATCATCAAAACAATTAACATACATGACAATAGATAAACTTGGTGGCCACTATAATTTAAGAACTAGAGGACTTTAAAAAGAGGGGTGCATAACTAAAGCATTGCATAACATCATCAAGTTTTCATGGTGCCCATCAAAATCAGCAAAACACTTAGTAAGCAATTCAATGGCAAAATCAAATAACACAATATGAAATATCTATTAAATTTTATGTCATTGAATTCTATAGAATATTAACAAAAGAATTTACAATACCTACAATTACTATATCTCATAAATCGTTGGTGGACCATTGAACAAAAAAGTTTGGGGGGCATTAAACAATTGAAAAGAACTATTTATTTAAAAATAACAACATTTAATGGCCACCAATGGGTATCGTAGTCTAGTTTGAAACGTACTATGACACATACATTGAACAATTAACCTTGAGTAGGAAGAAATTTTCTTATTATGAAATATGAAATATGAATTTCACCCTCTGGAGTTAACAACCAAAGTAAACCTCAAGTGCACAAAAAAAAAATGATTATCAATTTATTGATTTCATACAAATACATTGAGTATCAAAAATTATGTCACCATCTATATAGGAATTCGGAATATGAACTACTAAAACTGAAAACCAAAAATTGAAAAACATCTAACCTTTTAGACCAAGAGTCAATATGCAACTACATCCTTTTGCCTCTTTAAATAAAAAAACTTGGTCGACAACATGATTTCTTACCAATTATAATTGCAAATGTCTTCAAGTGCACTTTATAAACAAAACCAAAATCCATTGTAACTACAAACTTCATACTAACAAAATATAAACAAAAAACAAATAACTAAACCAACGTGAAATGAAAGACATGGAAAACAATTTAAAAGTTGCACTATTGTTGGATCCCTGCTCGAACTTCCCTCAAATTGCTTGAACCAAGAATAAGACAAAAATTGCAAGATAAATGCGAATTAGGTGTAAACTATCTTTGCAAAGGGTAACCCTTGCACCTTGTTTTTGGATAATTCACATCCTCTAAATGGCTCAAGGAAAAGTTCGCTCCATTTTGGATTTCGAAGGGTTAGGCTCATCATTAATGATCAATGTTTGAAGTTGAAAGCATGCTGAAGTATACCAAAAAAATAGTCCTCCTGAGTAAAAAAACACAAATTTGTGACAATTAGATTAGAAAGTAGGTGATGCCTTAGGAGATTGTCCTTTTGAACTACATGAAGGCATCGAATGTGATATGTTGACATTTTTGAAAGTTTCAAAAGTGGTATCAACCTTTTTAAAAACCTACTTTCAATCTACTTTGCAAAATTTACTAATTTGTTTTGTTGTGAAAAAGTACATTGAAAATAGGTGAAAAATTTTAATTTGGAAATTTCACTCATATGTTCCATTTTAAAAGGGTTTGGGGCATGATTTACGGAATCAAGCACATGCGATATTGCACTTTAGTATCATATCAAAAAACATGTTTGGATGCCAAATTTGAGTTTATGGAAAACTTACTTTTGAGGGGTTTCACATTGTCATAATCCAAAAATTCAAATTCTAAAATGTATATCAAGGTGCATAATGGTTCAAACATTAGTAACACATCATTTGAATTGTTTGATTTGGAAAATGTGCAATATCAGCTAGAGTAATAAACTAAATGTGTGAATTGACCTGTTGTTGTAGTGCATTGTTCATGTCCTTAAACAAACACAAATTGATCAATGAGAGTTTTAGGCATCAATAAAGGTAGAATTTCAAAGACATCTTCTAACATACACAACCAAATAACAATGTAAAAATGTTCAAATGCTCAAGAAAGGAAATGTTGTACTCTAGCACAAATTTCCAACTTGGATACGTCTAAATTCTTCCTAGTCTTTCATTGATTCCCTTGAAGAAGGGCACATTTTGGAAAGTAACAAAGGACACAATTGACACCGAAAATGAAGAGCTTTTTAATTGTGCTAGATTGAGGTCAAAAAGTTTGAATATGCCTCTTTGGATTAGAAAGAAAAACACCATGCACCTACCAAAAAGAAGAAAGGTTAAAACAAAGAGAAATTCAAGAATGAATAGAAGTCTCCATCCTTGTTGTAGGATATGTTAGTCCAACATAGAATTTACAAGAATTAAGTTGATATTTAAAATATGGAAGGATAATTTTGACTAGTCATTACTGGATATAAGATGGACTGAAAACACACATATCACAACCCATTGGCCATCAAGTACACCAGGCTGCCACCAAATGGTTGCAAGAATGCAAAATTCAACCCAAGGGCCACCAAATTCAATTCCTTAAAGACAAAGAGTACAAACAACATTCAAGCAATAAAAATAAATATTCTTAATATTTTTTTCAAAAGGACATTTTGAAATATTCAAATAAACAAAATGTGAGAATGAACAATTAATAAAGTACTTTGAATTTCAATTTCACTTCGCACTGTTACAGAATGTCGATTGGCAAATACGACTACATTTCACAAATAAAATTTTAAAAAGTCATGGATTATTTCAATCAATACATCTAATCCTACCAAAAGGATTATGTTCAACAAAGGTGGGAACACCATATTTGGACAAATGAAGATTATACAAGTAAGCGAAAATAGACCCCAACAAATATTGATCCTCCCCATGAAGGTCGTTAAATGACTCCAAAAAAATGGCATTTTACAGGTTGTTGAACATGCTTTTGTATGCTTATCATTCACAAGCAACCATTACTAGAAATTTTTGGTTTTACAATTGTCATTTGCAACAAAAATTCAGTTGCATGCGACACATGCAACTACAAATTTGTGTAGTTACCTAAGATAAGTTGCACATGACATTCAATTACATGCGACAATACGTATACAACATGTATATACGATGTTAATATACATGTTCATCCATATGTACTAATCCAAATTTAGTTGCACCTTATGTGCAACTTTCCTTGCAACTATAATGTAATTAATAAAAATATGACATGTGTTTAAAAATTGGACAATTAGCTTGTGGACACGTGTCATTATTTAATTATTTTTGTGTTTTCAAAATTAAAAATTCATTGGATTAATTTCAATCATTAAAGTTTCTGCCATTAATATGATGACACATGGCACACCATGGAACCTTCATTGACCATTTTGACAAGTGTCCTTTTAAAATACCAAGTATATGATGACACGTGGCAATTAAAGCCCACCTATTTTTTAATTTAAAAATTTTAATTATTGAAATTTTAATCGTCCAATTTATGGCCCATAAGATGTTGACACATGTTGCCTAGATAGGTAGGTAATTAATTACTAAACCCTATTAAGTAAATAAGTTTATTTAGGTATGTAAGTAGGTTGAAAATAACTAGCTTTAAGCTATATATGTAGGATTAGAATAATCCGATTTTGATTTTACGATTTACCATTTCATAAAGGTCAAGCCTTACTTATTTACTCATCCCCAATGGCACTTGACTTTTTGTTACAACAAAGTCATTGCTTCTAGTTATATATTGAGCCAAATAGAACTGGAAGCCAAAGGATATGGGATAAAAAATTCCATTGCAAACTTCATGAACCAACTTAGTTGCACATTAGATGTAACTAATGTATTAGCGTATTACAGCCAAGGGAGGGCTTTGTTGCTTCTGGTGTCAAAACAAAACTTGAAGCCCTCCTCTTAGCGCATGTAACACACATATTAGAAACGAGAAAGTTATGGCCCCCCAAAGTAAAGGGGGTCAAAAATTCAGGAAAAAAAACCATGCAAAGGCCGACTCTTAAACACCCAGAAAGTTCTTTTTATGTTGTTTTTTTGCTATTAAAGTTCCAACATGATTTGTAGAACTTTAGATGGCTCTCCTTCAGCATTTTAAATCGTTTAAAATGAATAAGAAATAAGAAAGTTATGAGGTTTGAAAGTAGGAGGGGTCCAAAGAAAAGAAAAAAAAACTTTTTGTAACTTGGAAACTTATTTTTCTTCTTGTTAATTTTTCATTAGTCCTTTTCTTTTGCACTTCAAAGATGATTGTAGCATATCTTTAATAATTATGATTACTTAATGAAAATATGGTTGCTAACATTATTATATAGCTTAAACTAGTAATTAACTTAAGATGTTTGTGTACTTGTAGGTTAATTCGTGTAGCCTATTTACATTAATATTTTCACGTAAATAATACAATTTAAAACATATAATACCTATTGATATTCTATATTAAAAAATGAATATCATTATAATTATAATAAACATTTAATTGATAATTATGAATGTTTATTATAGATTTTGAAATTAATTGATTCTAAATAATGTTTTTGTTTTTTAAAAAAATTACATTTTCTGAAAAAGATTCCAAATAAAATAAAATAAAATAATTCTACTTGTCAAAAAAAATATTTAAATATATTTTACAAATAAAACTTAAAAACTTGCAATATATATTTAAACCATGGTTTAATTTAGCTTAATTTAACTTAGTATAATTTATTTTAGCCATAATTAATTTAGCCATTGTTAGTTTTAGCTTAATTTAGTTTGGCCATAAATATTTTAGCCTAACTTAATTTAGCCATAATTGGTTGGGCCTAATTTAATTTAGCCATATTTATGTCATGCTAATTTAATTTAATTTAATTTTTTAGCCATAATTAGTTTGGCCTAATTTAATTTAACCATATTTATTCTAGCCTAATTTATTTTAGTCATAATTAATATAGTTTAATTTATTTTAGCCCAGGTTTAATTTATCCTAATTTAATTTAGCCTTAATTATTTTGGCCTAACTTAATTTAGCATAATTAATTTAGCCTAATCAATTGAACCATGGTTTTAACCTGATTTAATTTAGCCATGGTTAATTTTAACCATCATTATTTAGCCTAATTTAGTTTAACTATGGTTAGTTTAACCTAATTTAATTTAACCATGGTTAGTTTAGTTTAGATTAGCCTAAGTTAACATGGGGTTAACCTTAATACTAGAGGCACATAATATTATTATACATAGCCTATGTAGATATATTTAAGTATAATAATTTAAATATGTATAAGTTTAAGCCATCATTTTTATAACACATGTCCATGTTATACACATTTAGTTACACGTTAGTTGCACACACGATTGTATGGCTGAAAAATTATACAATACTAAATTTATAGTTGCAAACATGACCAAAATAATTATAAATGACAATTAGTTGCATGCCAATTGCATAGTGACTAGTTGCAAACGACAAGATTTCTAATAGTGAATGTGTTGCCAATGTGAATGTAAGGAAATTTTTTTTTAAAAATGTCAAGGTTTTTATGGAAAATTGGTTTGTTAGGTTTATCTAGTAGAAATGTAGATTTTACATGCAAAATGTCCGATCAAGCACTCTAAAAACACATATAAAGATTTATGTTTTGTGCCAAATTTGATCCAAATAATTATAGATATTGTGATGTTTGGATGTAGATCAAATATAATTGTGGAATTGCGTAAGACATTTCTCCAATAACTCCTTCAATCTAGGCTGGAGAATGACAGTGTGAGATGCAACTTTTCCATATCCACCCTTATCGAAACGTGTGGCGATCAAAACTTTGTTCAAATCAAAAATCACATGAAATGAACTCACTTTTGGTGAAGGCAAAAGAGGCACTAGGGAGTCACCACCTAAAGTCAATGGAATCTTATCCAAGCCTAATTCAATGACGATTCGTGAATTTGGTGACTACACATCTTTTGCCTCCTCGGGAAATGGTGCACCAATAACCTAAAATAAGAAACAATCAACAATTGGCAAAGTCCTAAAAATTATGGACCATATAAATCAATGAATTTGGAAAATCCAAAAAAGAATTGGAAGGAAGGAGCAAGAAAAAACACTTGGACTATTGGCCTAAGAGATGGGAGAGACGGGAATTGAGGTGGGGATGTAGAACTTTGATGCGGTGAAGGCTAGACTAGAGATGGCACTGGTTTCCTCCATATTTCTTACCTTTTCGCATGCCTTCTCCAATGCAATTCAATCCCATCCAATTGTCCAAGTATTTGAACAATCGTCCTTCAAATTCCACTAGGGCCAAAATAAGACCTAAGGTTGTCCTTCAATCAAATCCTCATATGTGTACTCACGCAAATCGTTGGACACATAACCTTCATCAAATGAACCTTCACTTGCCAATATAAAATAAAAGGGTGAAAATGTACCCAAACAAAAAAAAATCCCAACAAAACAATTGAAAAGTAAAAACAACTTTGAAAAAAAAACAAGAGGAGGGAGTCAAAAACCAAATAATGGACATTAAAAAACTCAAAAATAAATATCAGTGGGTTGGGTACGACAAATCTTTGCATCCTGGACCACTACATGTTTCAAATCCTTCAACCACATGACTATTAAACGGCCATTAAATAAAGACCTATTTGGCGACTACTAAATTGAAATATAAGGAGGCCATGAGATACAAACCTATTTAACAACCACCAAATCAAAATACATGGAGGCCACCAGATTGATTGATTTGGTGGCTACTAAATACACAACTTTTATTAATACCAAATCAATATATCTGGTGGCCATTAGGTTGACATATCTGGTGGCCATCAAATGCAAAATATTCTGTGACCAACTATGAGGAATTTTTCCATACCTTCCACATGAAGGTATGCGCTCACAAAACCCACTTGGGGGTGGAACTACGATATAATTGTATTCTAACAAGTTAAAGTGATTCAATGAAATGTAAAGGAGTTCACTAAGAATTTAATGCATTGTGTGCACTTGAAAGGTACCAAGACATTGTGGGAGAATCAAACCCACCATGATAGAAGGTGAAAGAACCTTACATTGATGTTTAATCCAAGTTCACGTTTGATGGTTGACCCCCCTTCATTCCATCTGTCATAACATTTTCATACAACCTCCTAATCTAACATGCATTAGAAATTCAAAAAGTTAATCTTTTAAGGAAAAATGGTACAAAATTTTATAAATTTTTATTTTTTAAATCAAGAGTTATGCCTAGAACTAAAACTATTTTGACTAGACTAAAAAAATATAGACAATTTCAACCCCCTCTACTTCTGGCAAGTGTAGCTCCCTTGTAGTAAAACCGATGAAGTTGAAATTTTGGGAGAACTTTCTACACTTTCTAAAATGAAACTAATTCAAGTTTGAGACAAATCCAATGGTGGATGTGAGAGCAACAACTATTTTAATTAAGAATCCAGGGGCTTTGTCATGGAAATTCTTCCATGAACCAAAGATAGAGTGCGACACACCATTGGAAATCTCTTGAGGAGAGCTACAAGTTTGCTTCAGACCTCATCCCAATACGAGGTCTGAGCTGGGAGTTATGAGCTCCCAAAGTCCCGGGAGTCGAAACCGGGACAATTTCGGGACTCCTCCTTGAGAGTCCCGCGAATAAAAACCATTTGGATGCAGGTGTCGCAGAGCAACGCAGAGAATATTATATGGGGGAAGGTGGTGGCTTCCCCCGAGTTTGGGCCGTGGTGAGTCAAGTGAGTCCGTGTTGCCCGTGGCTTGTCCCAACACCCAAAGTGTTTTCAAAGGTGAACTAACCAACTTGTGGTTGGTTTTGTTGTAGGTTGCGAGTGAGTGAATAAGCTTGTCCCTCTTCCTAGTCCTATCCCAGAGCCTCGGCACACCCCTCTATCCCTTTTAGTGCTGAGTGCTGGGAGCACGCCCTCAAGTCCCCAAACTTCCGCATTCTTGAAGCTGAGGCCACCTTGGGCTTAGCTTGGGACTTTGGGGTTGCATCATATGATCATTTGAAGTTGCTGGTTTAGGGTTTGACGGTTTTCCAATGACGTCAATTTCTTAGATAAGTGGAAATTTCCTTTTAAAAAGTTGATGAAAATTGGTAGGAGTGTAGCTAGAGAACGGATCTACAATCTAGTAAAGACAGATTGTGTTTTCATCAAATGGTTTAAGCGTTACGTTCATTTTTGTGGTGATGATTTTTTTCTGATTTGTGCATACCTAGTGTGGAAGCATTGCCAAATTTTTAGTTAAATAACCAGGGAAGATTAGGTGTTGCAACTTTGTGGAAATGTTGCTTGAAGCTTGAATTGCATTTGGGAATTGTTTGGGATTTTTTGGTCGAGCCAATTAGGAGTATTGGCCTTTGAAAGATCTCGGGTTTGCATAGATTTGCGCCTAGGTTTTTTTAGCAGTTTTTCCTAGGTTATAGTTTGGCACACAAACCTTCTTTTCAGTTGAGTTCTAGAAGGAAGGAAGATCTAGTTATCCTCTACATTCTAGTAAAGCATATTGACATTTGGTGTAGGAACGGTGGAGATATCGTTGTTTGAATGTTCGCTGCTCGATTTCGCAACTTTTGGCTATGGCAGATTAGGGATTTCGTCAAAAATTAAGCTTCTAGCTAGTGGGGGGCGCATTTTCGACTTGTTGTGATGGGTCGTTTAAACGAGTTGAGCCGCTACTCAGCTATGTGGTTAAGTTGAATACTCATTTCTAGTAGCAAAGCGAGGCAAAGTGGGCAAATTCGAGGCGAAATAAAGAGTAAGCAAGCAAACAAACAAGCTTGCTTGCTAGGTGCGTACCTTGGAGATCTAGTAAGGTTGTCACTCAGATCAGGTCAGGTTGCCTATACCCATAAATTATACCTATTTAATTATATAATTCGCAAGATGAGAATGAAAGCCAAAACATATGGGATAAACTTTTTAGTTGCAAGTCATTTGCAACTAAAAATGTTTAGTCGCAAATGACTTGCAACTAAAAAGTTTATCCCATATGTTTTGGCTTTCATTATCATCTTGAAAAGTATATAAACAAGGTGTTTTGTCTTTATATTTTCATATTTAAAACATGGACATATGGGACGAGCCATTGAAAATGACTTAACCCAAAATAAAATAGAAATATTCATGTGCTTACCCCTAACTACATACTTCCCTAACTTACCTACCTACTTTCCTACCTACCTACCTAAGTAGATATTTGGCCTAGGTAGGTAAATAGGTTTTTATCTAGATAGGTGTTTAGCCAAGAAGGGTAGGTAGGTATATAGGTAAGTAGGTACCTAGTTCAACCTACATACCTAAATATTGATTTAAATTGAATTTGGACAAATTCAATTAATATGCCACATGGCAAATTTCTATTGCACCACGTGTCACAATCTAAACCATCCAAATATAAAAATTAAGCGTCTTGGATTATTTCAAAATAATAAAGATATATTTTTAATTATTAAGAGTTGGGACATGTGGCAATACATAATTTGTTCCCTTGTTCACCAAAAAAGTTGCATCCTAATTGCAAGCGACAATACGTATATGATAAGTCAAAGGATGAAAGCATATTTTGTTGACTTTTTCTTTCATCCAAAATTCGTTGTTGTTTGCAACTAGTGTTGTTTGCAACTTATCCAACGCGACTATTAAGATTTTAGTTGCAAATGTCGCTTGTAACTAAAAATTAGTCACAGAGACCAGTTGTAAAATGGCCATTTTCTACTAGTGTATTGCGAAGTTTCTACCTG
>Ga0209208_10001186_pt1 | contig 36395 bp, 24 predicted proteins | sample S1TSphfallax_3_FD_187694 | JGI IMG/M metagenome (GOLD analysis project Ga0209208, IMG submission 187694) | Host-associated microbial communities from peat moss isolated from Minnesota, USA - S1T2_Fd - Sphagnum fallax MG (SPAdes) (version 2) | ecosystem: Host-associated > Plants > Peat moss >...
TTTTTTTTTTTTTTTTTTTTTAATAATAATAAAAAGATAATGTGGTTCTAGGTTTATCCTAGATTCAGAGTTACAAAAAAAATTCAATTTTATCCAAATTGACATGAGTCTTTGATCTATTTTTTCGATTCTAACACATAAACTATCCTAGAAACTCCAAAAGGACAATAGCAATTTAAAGAGCATGCTTTGAAGCAAATCACACATGTGTTTTGTTGTCTACAAAGGACCATATGAAGTTCATGTTCTTGAAACATGGGTTGAGGATGATTATCAATATATTATATGTTTTCATTTGATTGTAAGTTGGTAATAATGTTATGAACACACGAATATTCACATAATGTGTGCCACCCTCCTTTGTTTGGATCTAGAATCAAAATCATCACAAATTCAAGGTTGATTTAAAGCTTGAATCTTGGCAACATGCACAAGGTGAAAGAAGAGACAAGTGCATCTAGGGTTCACGCAAGATAAAATAGGTCAAAAAATTAATCTTCGAACATTAAAAAATAAAAAAAGTGTGACAAATCTATTAAAAATAAGGTGACAAATTATGAGATTGACCTTTTGAACTACATGAATGTATGAAATGTGATATGAAATTTGTTTTTAGAAACTATAAATGTATCAATAGGTGAAAACACGTTACAATGAACAAAAAATGTAATGAAACTTCACATAATTAAATCCAAATTATATAGTTTTAAATGTAATGAATTTCGAACACCTTTCAAACTCACCTTTAAAAAAACCAACATAAATTTTGGCTTCATCAATAACATATTAACATGCCTTTGACATAACATGGCCAATACAATGTGACACTACAAATGTGCATGGCAACTAAAAATGAAAACACAAACCACCATTTGTCAATGCATTATTGGTTAATGTACTTAAATTAGATCATTTGTTTTTCACTTAACAATTATATTGTTGAGCAAACCAAATCAATCAATCAAAACCTTTATTTGGTTTGCAATGGTCACACCAATTACATTATGCAATTCAAATGTCCTAACAATCATGTATGGGTGGGCTTTCATGAATTGTAGATGAAATGGCAACCATTGCCAAAAAGTCATATTCAATTTGCAACATCTAAAGATCGAAAAAAGTTATGCAAGTAACACATGAAGCAAAGGAAAACATAACATATTCACATTGACATAAAACTAAAGTCTTCAATCATGGATTCTTGATAGATGATAATGGATGGTATTTTTTTGCAATGTACAATATCAAATCCTTTTTCAAAACATGTTTTGCAAGCTCAAATTTGTCGTAAGGTTATTGGTTACTAAAAAAATATTATGATATGAACTCTTTCTTGAAGCTTGTTTTTGAGAGAGATTTTATGGTTGTTTATATGAAAGCCAACTACCACCTTTTATATTCCTTTACATGTAAAAAAAGAACATGTTTTTGCGATGAACTTATGCCATGTTCAATGTGTAGTTCAAAAGGCCCTTGCTTTTCATTTTGGTAAATATTTGAACACCAATTTGCATTTAAGTAAGGTAGCACACAACATATGAACTCATTTGTGGATTGTAATAATTGATTGTGACATAATCATTAAAAACAACAAAGGCCCAATTATATGACATGTGATGAATGTGATACTACATTTCAATAGGTCAAGAACTATGTAATAAAAAGCACCCAACTTACTTCCATTTCAAAATTGGATGCCTTTGTGATCCAATTATCATGTGAATTGAAAATAAAAATTCCCTTCCATTTTTTTTATCATGATATTAACTAAGCCAAAACATGAGAAATGATGTGGGTTGTGAAAATATCTTGGGATTCAACACATTCCTATAAATGTGAGAGAGTGCAAGGAAATTAGTCTCAAGCACACCTTACTAAGCAACACTACGGAAGTTGTAGTCTTGAGTGAATTCTGAATTTTTGGGACAAAGGTGCAAACAATCAATCGATCGTAAGCCACACTTGTCCCCTTGGATCATTAATTTTTTTCAAAAAAGGTGTGGCATTTTTTTTTAAATTATAATCTTGAAAGTGTTTTTTTTATTACTATGTTAAAGATTACATTTAAAAGAATCCAAAACAAGTAAATGTGTAGGTATTAAAAATTTTAAACACTAGATATCAATCCCTTTACATTAAAAGCAATGGTTTCAATTGCTTTCATACGTGTTTGCAAAACTATACCCCAAGAATGCAAGTAGTTAATGTGGTCCAAATTGAAAAGGCTATACTATTGAAAAGGCTTTGAAATGAAAATATCGTAATTGAGTTCATTAATCAAGAGAGATTAATGTATGAGATTTTTTTTCATGCTTTGTTGTAACATGTAAATAGATACTCCTCGTCACACTTTGAAGGTTTGAAATTGTTTTTGAAATTTAAGACAATGTAGGTTCAAGTTTGAAAATATTTTATACTACATATTACAAAGTCCAATATCCATATTATTGCAATTATATAGATGATGCAATCAATGTTACAAATTTAGTTATTTGAATTTAGTCATTTATCTTCATTCAATTTACATTTCATGCAATTAACATGAACAACCCAAATCATGTGGAAATAAACCATAAATCAGGAATATATTTTCGCAAATATTGATTGAAAGGATGAATTAAGTGAAAAACCTTCAAAGAAAGTCTATAACACAAAAGATATTTTGTTGACCCTACACCACAATTCATCTGGATACTCAAGGAATAAAACGTCAAAGAAATTGTGAATCCCTGGTTACAAAAATGAAAAATGTGACAACTTTGAAATGAAAATAGCAGTAAGTCACAAAATAAATGGCCACATCATCATAATAATTGGAAAATTTAAATGTTTTCTCATTTCATTCCATCAAATATGGTTTAGTTACACATTGAAAATGCCATTGATATAGTAGGGTATCAAATTATTGGGTGTAAAACCAAGTTAATAACTTGCACTTGGTCATATACCCACACAATAATTATTTAATGTTGAAATTATGGTTACCATAAGTTTATTGTTTTACAAATGCTAACCAGTTTCACTTAGTTTTGGATTTTTTTTCAAATGAACAAGTAGTAAATGTATGTTTTTGACATATGATGAAAATTAATACATATTTGTGTTGCATATGTACCAATCAAAATTTCTTGGTGGATTAGAAAATTGAGAATGTGAAAATTAAATGGGTTTTAACAACTTTTTTTATGGTGCAAAATTTTACCAAAATGTTATTTTTTGGGGTTGCAACCTTTACAAAGATTGTTTTGCAAGTCACCAAGAACATTAATATTACAAATTATTTCAATGTATTACATGTTTTATTGCCATTTAATGTTACATCCTTCTTGGAATAATAGCTAATGATCACACCTAAAAATTGAAACAAATATTAGAGATTGCCTTATTTTTAAAAATTATGTTCCAATAGGTAATCAACAATATATTAGGAGGCTTTCTTTTTTATTTTCATATTTTTTATAACCAAATTTGGCTAAATCTTTTCACGAATGATCATAATTTTGGCTATCCATTTTGAAACAAGTAGATGAACACACAATCAAGTATTCTCCATTTGCTTGAGGTTAGGCCCAAGTGTGGCTAATAGTTCACCTTGGAGGGTTACTTGACAAAATAAACCTCAAAGGGATGTCCATATGCCATTGTAGAATTGGCTAATTATTGTTTAGATTAGGCTCACAATACTTTAGTATTATGTAAATGCCTCCACCCAAATCCTTAGTGGATTTGGAAGAACACATACAGAAAACAGAAGAAACCATGGGGGCATTTTGAAAAATGAAACCACGTGCACTATCTATATGCATTTTGTTTTTTTATTAAAAAATGCCACGTGTCATTTTTTCTTCCCAAAATATTGATGGGTACTAAACCAAATACCCACTAAGTATCATAGGAAAAAATCATTGAATTCTCAAGTTTTGTAACAACACCTTTGGCCATTGTTTCTTCCCACAATATTGATGTGTACCAAAAATAGATACCCATTGAATATCATGGGAATTTTTAAAAATAAAAATAAATCATTGATTTTTTATGCTTTGGAACACCTTCAATTGTGGGCATTATTTAAACGAGGACCCACTTTGGCTCCATTTCATGCATCTAGGCATGCAAGCCATGCAACCTTGGAGATTAACCCTACACACCCCCAAAAAAACTTTGGAAGTGGAAGGGAACACAAATCAGATGACCATGGTCCTTGTTCCCAAGTCCAAAAAAATGAAAGTTCTTTTCCTCTCTAAAGGTTCATTTTCACACGAAAATACGTACCAACTACCACCTTTGAAGATACCTACTAGTATTTTATTTTGGGTGAATTATTGCCAATATTTAAAATCAAAAAGGCCATGGCCACTTGTATAAAGGGATTTAGGTTAATTTTGTCATAACATGCCAAAAATCTAGGGTTTACATTTGGATGTGCCTAATAACATCATGAATTTGTGTTGGGATTGCCAACCCCAACTAGGGTTACTAATGGGGCATTGCCAAATAGTGCAATCCATAGCCATCAAAATTGTCGAGCAACCACATTTGGGCCATCAAAAGGGCATGTTTGCGATCAATGTTTCCCATGATTTGTTGGCTCCATTATCTTAATTTGTTGTTAAGCTTGTCAGCTTTTTGTTCCTTTCTACACTCTACTCTTGCTATAGGATTGTGAGCTACTTTTGAACTTTGTCAACTTCACCATATTCCATGCCCTTTGCTTGCCAATTATTATTTGTAGTCCATTGTCTTCAACTTGTTGCTAGTCTCAAGCTTGAACATAAGGAGAGGGGTTATTCCAACATTCAATGGAGGATTGATTTTCATTCTGTTATGATTTGGTGGGAGATGGAGGCTGCAAGAGTTATGAACATCCAACTTCCATGGTGTTTAATTTCTTGTTTAACCTCCAAGTGAACAACCTTAGTCTTCAATATAACTTTGATGTTTAGATCTTTTGTGTGATTTATGTAGGACAAGGTACTAATCACTTAATGCATGATTCAATTTGTGAACATTAGTGAGTAATGGACATTTCAATTTTATAGGCAATTTCAAATGTTACACAACCTTTGTATTTTATAAAATATTATCAAGCTTGAAAGTTTAAAGTTTGAACTTGAGATTCTTTTGAATTGTCTTTTTCAGTTTTGGTTTTTTATTACTTGAGGAGGCTTCAACTTTGTTTGAGTCATCTTGTTATATTTTCCCACTTTCCTTCCCTCACATGTTTCTTGAACTTATGTCATCATACAAGTTTCAATATTTTTTTTATAGTAGAAACCCTTATATCAACAATCTTATTGTGTGCTTTGATTATAATCCAAATTTTTCGCCTCCATTTAGTTGCATCAATCCTACTCATGTTGCATCTTCTTCTAGCTACATCGATCTTGTTCATGTTGCATCTTCTAGTTGTGTCGGTCCAGTTCATCTTACATTGTCTAACTATGTTGATCTAAGCAATGTTGCATCTTCTACAATTGTTCCTAATCCAAAGGGGAAAATAAATAAAATGTTGATGATGTTGCAGAGCTTTCCATCCCTCTTAATCCAATATCAAAGAAACAAAATTATGATCACACTAGGAAATTTCGAAATTCATGGGCTATTAAATTACCTTGGGCAAAAATGTGTTTGGGGTCAAATGGTTTTTACATAATGTTAAGTGTAAGGTATGTAGTTAAGTGGAAAGGAAAGACAAGTTGTTTGGTCTTAAGTGGAATGCACTTTGCAAGCACATAGGTCATAAAAAAACAAAGGAAAATATTGGTTTAGTTTAGAAGGGGGAGTGGTACTACACGAAGTCTTGTAAGCATGTAAAGAATCATGTTGAACTTGCTAGTCGCAATTGTTAAACAATTTTTAACAAGTAGCAAATGGTATAGCTAGAAAGAAAGGAAAGAAGGTAATGCAATTTGCTAATGTTTTACATTTGTTACAACAGGGTTGTCCTACATTGGAGTATGAGTCCATGAGGGTGTTGTTTGAATTTTTGGCAGTTTCAAAAAATAACAAAAAGCACTAGACCGATACTTTTGCCTAGCAAATGGTGTAGTTTATGCACCAACAAATGATGGTTGCAATTAGAGCAATAATGACAACTACACAATATGTTTTTATCAATTATGATGAACTCTCCACCTTGGACAACCAATCCTAGTTATTGGTCCATTGCTATGTGGTGGAAAATTGGGTAAGGATCCTTATTTTGATTTCCATCAATGGGCTTTTGGAAGGATTTGGTTTCAAAAATTTGACAAAGTGACCATGGAGGCATTGACCATAAGGGGAGGTATGCCTAGAGATTAGGTTGCTAGCAAGCTTTTGAGTTTTGGAGCAAATTGCGTCAATGTGTTTCAAGGCAGCAAATCTAGTGTCACTAAGCAAATCTAGGATGATTATGCACCCTTCTCCATGGCACATCATATGAACCTAGTAGTGCAAATCTTGTTTGCTATACTTTTGGTGAAGTGCATTGAAATTTTCTTACAAACCTTGCATGCATATTTTGCACATTCTCCCAAGCAATGTTTAAAATTTACAAAACTTGCCAAGGTCATGGAAACAACGGGGAATAAATCCTTTGCAATGTGAAGATTCGATGGATTTCCATGTTGAGTCATGCGAAAAGAGACATGGCAAAGTACAAAATTTGATTGTTGAAAATGGTTATGGATAATAGTATAAACCAACAAACATTTTTGTGACCTCCAAATTGTGCTCAAACTTACATGCATTTTGCCCTTGCTAGAATTTGTGCATGTTTTAATCAAGTTTTCTCATATGCAAGACATATTTGTTTGTGACTTGGTGGTAGTTATTAAAGTTTACCAAGGTGATTTATATAACATGTATTATGATTAGATTTCAAAGTTTGCTACTAATAACTTTTAGTCTTTCAAATCTTTGTTTGTTTATAAACATGATTCTATCCACATGAGCTAGATACTAGATGTTAATATTGGAATTTGCCATTTGGCCTTTGAAGTTTCTGGCCAACACATTTGGGTTATGCATCAAGATTTGAAGACAATGGTGGCTTCTTTTGTGACCCAAGATCTGTTGTTGAATCTTTGGTGAAAAACCAATGCATATGTATGTCTTGGTTCATCGCTTTGTTTTGTATGTTTTCTAAGGTTCCAATTTAAGGTATGAACAAAAAAAATTAGGGTTCTAATTTAGGTTTGACATATTTCTTTAAGGGTTCTGGTTTAAGGTCCATGTGGGATCTTTGTAAGGTTCCAATTATTTTAAGGTCTATTTAAATTTTTTTTCAATTTTAGTTTGGGTTTCAAGTTATGGTAAGTGGTTTAAATCTATTAAGGGTTTTTGTCAATTTTGGTTTATGTCACTAGGGTTTTTTTAAGGTTCTAATTAGGTTTAGGTTTGTCCAAGGTTTCTAAAGTTTTGGTTTAAATTAGTAAATTTAAGTTAGTAGGGTTAGTAAGGTTTCAATTAAGTTTAGGTTTTTTTGGGTTTTTATTGGTTATGGTTCAAGTCATTAAAGTTTTCTTTTTGGGTTTTGATTAACTTTAGTTTGTTCATGGTTTCTTCCAATTTTAGTTCAAGCCAATAGGGTTTTTCTAAGGAGTTCCAATTAAGTTTAAGTTGTCCAATTGTTTTTTGTAGTTTTGGTTTAAGTCAGTAAGTTTTTCTTTTGAGTTCTAATTACATTCAGGGTTGTCCAATTTTTTTCAAGCATGGTTTAGGTTAATACATGGTTTTTTTAAGGTTCCAATTATTTCCAAGTTTTTACAAATTTTCTTTCAATTTTGGTTTATGTCATTAAGGTTTTTTTGGTTTCAGGTTTATCTAATTTTATTTCAATTTTAATTTTAGTCAGTAGGGTTTTTTTGGGATTCTAGTTTTAGGGTGTTGTTATTAAGGTTCCAATTTCAACATTTCGGTTTAAGTTTGTAGGGTTTTTTTAGGATTCCAATTTAAGGTTCTTATTTTAAGGTTTTAGGTTTGGGTTTGTTATTTTTTATTTTTTAATTATTAAATATGTTTTTATTTTGGCAAGGGTTGCGGAAGGGCTCATTCATGAGTTGGATATCAGATTCCGAGTTCATGCCATCATTGATGCTTTAGGGATTGTGTATCTTTAATATTAGTTCAAGCCATGTGTTGATTTGTCATTTTGGAAGCACATGAAGGTTCTTAAAGTTGCATTTTGTTGTGGCAAGACTTCCACCTTGATTGGACAAGAGGTTCAAGTCCTCGAGCTCCTTAATGCTTGGAACTTGAATGTTAACATGGACTATTCAAATTGACAGTGAAGTTTAATGCATCGACATGTTTGGCTCCCCCCCATTTGACATTAATCCTTTCACCAAGATATGGTGACTTGTGACAACATCCCACATTTTGATAATTTAATTTCCCTGAATATGTCAAATTGGTTGAGTTGGTTATGGTGTAAGTGGTTGGTAGTGTGGAGGATGATATATGTTATCCACTTTGGCATTTATGAAATATAAACATCCCAATAGGTTGACAACCCATTTGTTGCTTGTTGTGCAAATCTTTGTGCAACAATTTCTTGTATGGAGAGCACATTGAATAGTGAAGAGCTACCCGCCATCACTATTGTTACAATGGGTAGCATGTGATCAACAATTGTTTTTAAGGAGCTTAGAGGTCCTTCAAAGGGCTACCATTTTTTTGTGCCAATAGATGTTTGCTAGTTTGTTTTTTATCTTTGGCGAATTTCAATGCCTAAGTGCCAAGATGGCAACCCCTTTTTTTTCCGTGATTTTGGCATGTATCATGATTTTAGATTTTGTATTACATTGTTGTAAATTTATAGGCTAACTTGGTGTGAAAATGTAGGTCAATTGAGTTGGAGAGCCCAGTTTCAGGGGTTCAATTCCCCCTCAATTGCTTTAAACTCATTTAGGTTGTGAATATTAGTGACCTTTTTTTTGTGTGCTTAGCGATATTGTGTTGCAGGTTGGATAGTAAATTGTATGAATGTTTTGCTCTTTAGTTCTATGTTATGTAATATGTACCAAATTAGCCCCTCCATTTTTTATTTATTGATGGTCAAATAGTCTCCTAGAAGACAAATGTAGGGGCCAAAGTTAGAAAACAAAAATGTACCAATTGCAAAAAATCACACATCTACAATCTCATAATCGCTTGAAAAATCACTTTTATAGTCAAATACTATCCCCTCAAAACATAGAGGGGGAGGCCATAAACTTCACCCCACCAACTAAACTAGCAACCATATTTAGGAAAAAAACTTTGAAGGGGGCCAAACGGCCAAAGTGAACCAGCACCCACTAGTGCACCATCCACTGGATGCCTGTTATGACTCAGTTATGGATGATCCTCAACCAAGTTACTACCCGGTTTCATCTTGTTAACCCATTCTATAAGAAATAGGTCTAACATATAAAGGAAGGTAACAAAATAGGGTACTACTAGGTACGTAGATAGTTTATACATAGTAGGTAGGGGCTGTTTTTACCACCTACCCAGTTGAGAGGTAGTAAATAAACCAACTGAGCTAACCACCATGGTTAGCTAGGGAACTGGAACCCAACAGAAAACTGTTTCCTGGTTGCATATCATCCATCCTCGATGGTGCACTGGTGGGTGCTGGTTCACTATGGCCGGGCCAAACAAGGCTCCTACAATTGTAGGCTGCTACTAGCCACTTGAGCACCACAGCCAGGGCAGTAGGGGCCACTAGGGCAGGGGGGAAAAAAAAAAACACTGATACCTACGTAACCCAGATCCTAGCACCTTCTTCCATAGCGAGCGCAATTCTTAAAAAAGTCGTTAACCGTTACATTGTACCTGCGAGATTGGCAATGTGAACAAATTTTCCATTGTCGCAGTAGCTTCGCGGTTACAATGCTTGTTTGTGCGCTACTCGCTGATGCATTTGAAGCACGTCATGCAGACGTTGATGCTGGCTCTGCCACCGTGGGACAAAAGCGGCTAAAGAAACAGAAAAGAACAGAAACAAGCAGACCCAAAACAAAAAAAAGAGAAGAGTAAGTAAGTAGAGCTCCAACAACAGACACGTTTCATGAAATTGAAAATATTTGAAACCTATTCAGCATCGATCGAATCCACTGCATCATCCCATTTTAGATGTCAGAGCAATCAAAGGGCATCTTTTACTTTTCCATTAGAAAGGCTGTGCACCTTCTTCTTCTTCTTCGTCTTTAGCTTAGGAAGTGTTGATCTCCAGCAGCGAAGCGCCTGCCGCTTGATTTCTTCAGCTTGTTCTGGATTCATCATCAATCGAATCCAGTGAATCCACAAGAAAGCCTGAAAATCCCCCCTCGGCTTAATCAAAGCCCTTGCAAAAAATATTTTGGGGCTGCAATATTTAGAAAGGCCTTGTTTCAATGAAATTTTTGAAAAAAAAAAAAAAAAAAAACTCTGCATCCAACACTAGCAAAAATCCCCCAAAAAACCTTTTAGTTGCATGTTAAAATTGTAAATATCCCATCCTAAGACTAAACAATGGTTTCTAAGGCCGAGTTTTGACACTTATTGGGTTAAATATAGCCAATTGAGGGACCTTACTCAAAGAAAAGGTGAGGTACCAATGTAGGTGTTGGTTCACCCTGGCCCTATTTGGTAGACCATGGGGATCTTGAAATTTGAAAGGAGGGACTCAAGAATGAGATTTTTTTTAATCTTAACTTCATATGACTTTCTTTCAAAGGAAAACCAACTTTGTTCCAAACCATCTCACAAAAGGACTAGATGATGAAAAAGGAGTATTGAGAAATTAAAATCATGTATTTGGAAAAATAAAATTCCAAAGATATGCCATGCGAAATGATGTTAAAAAAATGAGAGTTCTCACCTTTTTTCCCCAAATAATTTCAATTTTCAGGTGTTAAAACTTATAAAACCATAAATATATGAAGATTAATAAGAATGCATTACAAACTTTTCAATCTATATATTTCCCATCATGTTTTAAAGGGAAAATGAATGTTATTTTTGTAATGAAGCATAACTTTTTTTGAGAACGTTTTGCATTGGAAAATCAATTATATTCTACCTTGATTTTACCATAGGGTAAATTGGCTAGTCGTATTACACTTAAAAACACATAGGAATGATTTGGGCAAACCTTGGCTACCTCTAGGGTTGAAAGATGAGTTGTAGATGAGCTTTGTGCACACCTAATGCGCTTTAGATTGTTGGGTGGGATCACAATCAAAGGAGCCAAAGGACTTGTTGATAATCAACTTTTTATGTATACTGCCTACTTTGAAAATGTATCACATATAACGTTTAAATGATATAAATATATATATTTAACATTATGTTCATTTATTCATGAAATTATCATCTTATGAATTTGAAATCATTTCATTGTGTTATGAAGGTCCTTTTGCATATGCAAAGGATTTTTTGATAGGTGTTAAAAACAAACATAAAATATGAACATGTTTTTTGTAATTCAAACCTTCACCAAAGGCTTTCAAATTTTGTATGAACTCTAATATTATTCACAAAAAATGGGTCATGTGTTTAATCATTCAAAAATATTTTTATATGCTTGTATTGAAACCTTTTTACATGACTAGTTAAAATGGTTTCAAACATGCTTAATGACTAAAATAGTTCATAATTTATCATCATGGCTAAAAGAAAAGTTGTACATTTGATTTTAATGTAGAACATGATGTAGTAAAACTAATTATTTACTATGTCTTGGGTCATATTTGGCCTCAAATTTGATATCCAACCATTATCCAACTTGAAAAGTTATTTTTACAAATGCATTATAAATTAATACAAGAAGGCCACATGTGCAATTTAGTCCTTGAAAAGGACTTAGACCTTGCCACAAATGGCTCTTTTTATTATGACTACACCTTATTGGATTTGGACTAAAGATGTAAAAGATATGGCCTTTGGAAGTTTTCAATTTCATTGTCCAAAAAAAAATCACCAAACATTCTTTCTATTTATGTTCAAGCAATGAAAATCCTATCAAGGAACATTTTTGCATGGACACATGTCATAAATTCACCCTATCAGCAAACAATCTAATGCTCAAACTAATCATGTTCATTGAAAAAACTAAACACCTTTATTCAAGGGTTGGGATTAAAACCCTAAAACAAGGCAAAACAATGTTTGGTTATCAAACCTTAAAGGTTTGTTAAACCCTAACTTAGTTGTTGCTCTCCCATGCGGCACCAACCCATAAACCCTTATCCCCTCCCCTTTTATTTCCTTTTTGTGTGCAAGTCAAATTCCCATGATTGTGTTGTTCGTCACCTCTCTAAACTTTCCTCCCATGTCTATCTATTTTTTGCGCATGACCTTTGAGCTTTCCTCCTTTCTCTATCTCCTTTTTGCGCGTAGGTTGGGTTCCCCCCAACCTATTTTCGCTCCCCCTTCCATTTCCTCTTTATGCATGGAACGAACTTTGATTCCCATTTGCCTCTTTGTGCTACAGGTCCATGGTTCCCAACGTGAAGCTTTAACGTATGTGCAAATGTCCTGCAAGTATGGCAAGGCCCAATTTTAGAAATTGAAAGGAGCTCAAACCTCCCTACTTTGAATTTCTTGTTCAAGTTTTTTATACAAGCACAAGGATTGCACAATTTGATGTTTGGTTTTTGCATTTTGATGTCCCTTCAACAATTAAGAAATGAGTGAGGTGGAGCAAAATCAAAGCACACTGTAATAATAAACATTTTTGTCAAAACTTTTGCATTTGTAATCATGGATCAAACAACATGAAATTATTTTTAAATTTTGATTGTGTGTTTTTTAATAAGTAGTTCAACAATGGATGATATTGGTTATTGGTTGATGCAAGTTTAAGTTTTTCCATTTCATTTGTTACACCTTGGTGCACCATTTGAAATAGGTTATTTTGCATCTTCCAAATTGGTGGCAACTAAACTTCAACTTGGTTTTCAATGATCTCAATTGAAGTGTTATTCTTTAACTCAAAGTTCATATTCACTAGTTGAAAATGTTTACTTTTTGTTGTAATGTACTTACATTTGGGTTGAAAATGAACATAAATGTAATGGAGAAAATACATATATGTAATCAGGATTATTGTGATGATTTGGATTGTACATAATGTTAGTGGTTTAGCTTTCAAGTAAATGAATAAAGTATTTCCATGAATGTATAAATAAATTTATTTATTATTGAATCAAATTGTTGTGGTTGTTAGTGGTGTTACTTTGATTAATTCAATGTAAGAAAATACATGTAAATTCATTTGACATTTTCGAGCTACAAGAATCGAGATCCTTCAATCATGACATCACTAAAAAAAACATGATTGTTAATCCAATTTATTATGTTTATAATCAGAAATTCGTAAGATAATCAATTATATATGGAAAATTGCATGACATCTAGAGCTACATGATCATTAGAGATCTTTCAATCTTAACATCACCAAAAAACATTATTCAGAATCAATAGTAACTACTACTCCTTTTAGTTGTTCTACCCGAACAACAATTGTTCTTCTTGACTTCTTATTTGTATTCAGCTACACCTATTATTATTTTTAGCTATTCCACCCTAGTAGTAATTGTTCCTCCTTCCAATTGTTCCACTTTAATATTTTTTTTTCCTTCATATAGTTATTCCACCCTAACATTAGTTATTAATTTTGACACCTTATTCATCCTCAACTATAGTTGCTCTGTCCCTTAGTTATTCTGACGCACTCCCAACTCCTTGAAGGACTCAAATGTGAGTCCCAAATAGAAAACAATGGAAGAGTAAAGAGTCGGGGCATGCTCCCTGGCTTGTAGCACTTTGGAGGGGTACAGGGACGTGCTGGAGCTCCGGGATGGGACTAGGAAGAGTTGACAAGCTTTATATACTCACACGGACCTGCATAAAACCAACACAAGGTGGTTAGTGCATAGTCGGGGCACCTTTGGTGTTAGGATGAACCATGGGCAACATGGACACACAAGACTCACCATGCCCCAGACTTGGCGGAAGCCACCACCTTCTCCCTTATAGTATATTCTGCACCTCTCCACGGGGCCCACATCCAAATGACATTTTGTCCCGGGACTCCTAAGTGAGAGTCCCAAAATCGCCAAAGTTGGGACTTTCGCGACTTTGGGGGGCCATAACTTTTTGTGAAAACATTGGATTGAGATGAGGTCTGAAGTAAAGTTGTATCCCTCGTCAAGCTTTCCAATGGTATGTCGCACACCATCTGCATGCATGGAAATCGGGTCGATTCCCGACTTTTAGTGGTCGGGAGTCCACCTTCTTTTGACTCTCGGCCCTTCTTTTGGCCATAACTTGTGTTTCAGATGTCCAAATGGGCGATGCGAGCCCATTTTAGATATTTACATTCCAAAAGCTTTTTATTGATATAAAGAACTCCTCAAGCCATTGAGTTTTGACCCCTGAAATTGCCCTCTAAAGATTTGGGAGTCCACCGGGACTCCAACTCCCAAAGTGGAACTCCCTTGGGGTGTGAGGGTTCATTCCCTCACACCTTCTCACACTCTCGGGAGTATGTTGTGCGACTCTCGACTTCCCTCTTGGCCCGCAACCTTGCAAACCCTTGCATTGGTCGGGAGCCCAAGGCTAGGGTTGCAACATATTCCACCCCAATAATTCAATTGTCCATATGTGGTTTTTATAGGGATGTTGTAACTTCCTTTTTGGCTCACATTTGAGCCAAGGCTCATTGTTAAGCTTGTTTATGCACCTATGTTATTTCACCAAGATTTAGACCCCTGCATCCATGTCGCAACCCTAACATTGAGTTCGCGATTAAGTGTGAAGTGCAAGGGCCATGAGGCCAACAATGTGTTTAGGTGTGAAACACACTTTCACAAATGGGGTAATGTGCAAGGGATGAAGCCAAATGACTCCCAAGTGCACTCCCACTTTGGGAGTTACATTCATGCAAGAGTTGCAAATGTTTAGAACCTTGGTTGAAGACAAAAAAACACCAAATTGAGCCTTTAAGACATCATTAGAAAGGTCTTGAAGTGTAGATGCTTAAAATGGCCTTGCATTGTTCATTTAGACCTAATTTGCATGAGGTATAATCAAACAAAAGGACGGGGGTCAAATTGAAAATTTGACTCTTGACCACAATTCTCTAGAAAGTAAGGGTTAAATGAGGTGTGATTGGGGCGTGTTATACATCTTTGGAAAGATATTTTTGAGGGCTATAAAATATTTTTCTATCATTCTCAAAACAAATTTGATTTGAGAAAGATATGAACGCCCACTTGGAAGTCCCGGGAAAAAGTGACATTTGGATGTAGTCCCCATAGAATGGCATAGAATATATTATAGGGAGGGGAGTGGTGCCTCCTCCCAAAGGTTGTGGGCCATGTAAAACTTGTGTTTGAAGTTGTTCATACTGAGTTTGGCGCACCACTTCCATTTGATTTGTATTGACCACCTTCTTTTCTTGGTTATGCATGTTGATATCATCTTGAACTCTCACTTGTGAGTTTGTCCTAATCCCATCCCGAAGCTCCAACACGCCCTCCTACCCTCGAAGTGTTGTGAATTAAGGAATGTGCCCCATCTTTTTTTTTCTTTTGTTGTTTCATTTTGGGACCCACCTTTAGGACTCTTGAGGAGTTCGAAGGCGCATTAATTTAAAAGGGTGAACTCGTAGACCTACCTTGAAATTGTAATGAAATATGTCTTCTACTTTTCGAACTACTAAGGATGATTAAATTGTAATGAAATTGGATCGTTGTTGTTTTATAAGTTTTTTTTTAGTTAATTTTTCAACTACAATCAATAACGTAAATGTTTTTCTTGTTTTTCTTTCCTTCTGTTTTTTCGGATTTGCTTTACTACCTCTTTATCCATTGCCTTTTGTTACATAATCCTAATTTATTTTTTTGATGTTACAACATGGTTTTGAAAATAATTGACAAATTGTTTTCTTCCATTAGTCCTTGTAAATAGATGTGGCAATGATAGCAAACCATGACACACCTATGCCAATGCCACTTGAGTTGAACTTTTAGAATTTCAAAACTTTATAGTTTCATCCAATGAAAGTTATGCCAAATTTTCAACCATGTACTCTGAATCTATTACAGATGCAAGGTTAGTGACTATAGGAATTTTAGGCATGTTCACATAATACCTAGGTTGATCTTCAAATAAATTAACAATTGGAATTTCTGTTGTTGAACCTATGTTGATGAACTCCTTTGCAACTGTATGTTTTGTCCAATTTTGTTCACCATCCTCTTATTTTGGTTCTTCTTCTTCCATGGCCCAATTCTGCAATGTGTATAGAATACTAGGGTCATTTTTTGAGTTATTAAGGTTAAGTGGCAAAATCCTTGTACCTTTGAACCCTGACATGATTTTTTTGGGGTAGGTGCTAGGTCTAATGTTTTGTCTACCCACCTTACCAATGCTATTTTATGTGGTTTTGTGTAATTCCTCCTAACCATTGTTATATTTTTTTCCTTTCTAAAAGCAATCTTGAAAGGTTTGAAATAAACCACATCCAAGGGATGAAATGCATTAAATGTATGTGAAGGTAAAGTAATCATATCCAACCCAAACTCTTGAACTTATTCAATTGCCTCAAAGGTGACATGGGATCCATGCCCATCCAAAATGAGTAGATGCTTATTTTTTATGGATATTCCACTTGGTATAATCCTTTTGAAGAAAAACAAAAACTTTGTGAAAAGGAAGGTAATTGTTCATGCCTTTGATTGCATAGCCATACAAGTCCTTGGTTTGTAAACTTGTATGTAGTTGTCACGTATCTTCTCTCTTCTAAATATGTAAAACCCTAACAATGTTGTTCCTGTTACATTGACCACATAGTTAACAATCAACCACTCCTTGGATTTTGGGGTAGTATTGTACATTTGGTGTGAACCTTGTTTTGCAATAACCCTTTCTCTTGATTGTTTTCTTGCTTGGATGGATGTTTCATCAGAATTCTAGGTATGGTCTATAGCATAATTGTGTTTGTTGTAAAGGGATTATAAGTTACGGTAGAAGCTTTGGCAAGATTGAATTGTTAGTTGTTATGCTCAGCTAATATCTAATCTTTCAGCTTAACAAATGTTGAACTCATGATGTCCCCTCTTGAGCCAATACCACTAAGAGTTCTTTACCCCTTTTAAAAAAGGTGTTGGCCTTGTTTGGGTCAGTTTTACCACTTTCATTTGAAACTGTTGTAGGGTTATTGATAGTTCAACTTTTTGCATAGACAAAACCCAAATAACTAAAGCTTAATCTTCTTTTATTATTAGCACGCTTGTTGGTCTAGGTATCCTAAATCTTGTTTTCCCATATAAATGATTAAACAACGAGGTAAGTGGTTTGTTACAATTCCTACTTGCCTTCCTTAATGAAGTTGTCCCATTTTTAATTGCATCCATGGCCCCCTCCAATGCTTCATTGGTCTATCTACCTCTCATGATTAGAGGATTGCATCTATTAACTCTCCTTTATTGTCTTGTCGATTTTTGTCGGCAAGATGGTGGGACATTTTCCTTGTCTTGGCTTAGTTCCACTTGTAATCCACTTCACCTCCTATGAGGTACATTGATCATCGTGATCTAAATCCCCCTAGTCCCAACCTCCAACATGTTGGGGGTGTGTTATTTGGCCTTACAAAAGGTACAAACTTGAATCTTTTGTATTTTGCCTAATTCTTAAGGAATTATGACAAGATAAGGTATGTTTAAAATGTGTATATCTCTTGTTGTTGAGAAAAAAGATTAATGCATATAACTATTCAAAGTCATCCTGAATTAAATCATGGTCTGTTGTTTTTGTATAGGCAATAAGTGCGTACAACAAACTACAATATCTTAAAGTTGGATAAAATTTGCCTTTCTTATGACTACCTAAACTGTATATACGAATTATGGAACTCTACACCTAATAGTAACATAAAAACTTTTTGAACTTTTGGTTGTAAAGTTAATTTATTGTAAGCTTTCTTAGTTATCCCTCTACATCCATGTTTGATTCTTAAATTCTTATATATTCTTTGATAACATTAAGATTTGATCCTTGATGTTCAAGCTATTGTAGATCTTCAATGGCTATTCTATTATTTAGATTTTGCTAATTTACCTCTAATTCTTGTAGCTATTCTTTGGCTACTTCAAGATGCCCTCCTTGCTTTGGTTGATATGCTAAGATTTTTATTTCTGATCTAGAATTCTTTACAACTCCTATGTTACTTTCCCTTTGTTGGTCTAGCCCATATGCTCTCAAAATGTTGATGAAAGATTTCAAACTATCTTTCTCACAATTTGGAAGTTTTGACATGTTGAAATTTTTTTGCTTGTGAATTTGAAAGATAGGATTGTGAATCCAAACCTTGCACCATAGCCTTGTGAATTTGGCAAATTAATTTTGGTGGGAATGGGATGTGCTTGAATTTGGGGGGAAATTGAAAATGCTTTCTTAATTAATGTTGTAGCTGCTATTTTTGCATTGGATTCTTCTAAACCCTAATCCTTGTTTATGGTTAGTTGTGTGTTATTTAACATGACCTTTGCACCCCATCACCAAACTGGTGATACTCATTTTAATGTGCAATCCAATTGCTTATCACCAAACACACATTCCCACCCCAAACTTGGGGCTGTTGTAAAATTGGACCATTTTTATCCCATGACCAAACATTAAAAGTACCCCTCATGTTCCCCCCCTTGCATAATGAAAATCAACTCATGACCACTAAACTAGTCCACTATAATATTATTCATTTTTTTTTACAAATGTGCCCACCTAAACCCCTAATACCTAACACAAAAATTTGATGGCTGGTCACCAATATGAAAAAATCTAGAACAATTTTGTTCTAAACCAAGCGTTTGGTAATGGGTTAAAAAGACAATGCCCATAAGCAACTTTTTGTTCTAACATAGGTTAGTTCCTACACTACATGCATGCTCAGTGGCCAGCCTCTGTTTGGTGATGGGCCAGTTTACCCTAGTACCTTGGCGGGTTCAGAACAAATTATATAACTTTTTAGAAGTGCTGAAATTTCCCCCAAAAGAAAGCTTTTCTACTAAACAATTTTTTCCATAAGGAAAATGAAGAATCTTTTGAGGCATTCAGTCTTTTGAAATGGTATCTTCATATTTTAATTAATTAATTAATTAATTGGCAGGCATGCAATGAAGGTGCTGCCCCTGTAGTACTACACAGTATCAGCATGTTTTTTTTGGATTGACTTGGCAGCAAAAGTTGGTATCCATGGTTTCTTGCAAAAAGGATTTGATTCTGCAGGATTGAATCCTTGACTTCTGAAATGGAAAAGGAGTTGTTGGCATAGACCACAAGAAGTGTACTGGCTCTATCTATCTATCTATCTATGTATCTATCTAGGTACCTAGTCATGGTGAAGAATCAAGACCCTTTTGTTGCCTTTTGCCCACTGGGAACAGGCTTCTTATTAGTGTAAGAATTTTGAGGTAAAGTTTTTCATTGAACTTGAAAACAACGTGTGAATGGCAGCTGAACTCTCTAGAGGTAGGTTGCAAGTTCGATCAATTTCATTTTGGAGTCGAATAACCATGTTGAGAGCAAATCCACAAACACCCACCCACTATATAAGCCTCTATCACTCTCTACCACATCCAAAATCATGTTTAAGTTAATTTTTCATCACCCCACTTTCCCATAAACATGAAGTATTGGACAATGTACATCGCCTACATCAGAGAATTGTTTTTGAAAAGACACTTGAGTTGAACCCAACATTTTGAGACCAAAGCGAAAGTCACCTTGGGTGCTTATAATCAAAGCCTTATTGTCCTCCAAAGGGGATCTAAATCCTTTCTAACTCATCGTTTTCTAACAAAAAATTGACTAGTCATTGAAACCTCAGGGCAAATAAAGAAAATGTTCCACTGAATTAAAGGATAGATAAATGTTGTCAATTATTGGATATAAGCTCTCCAATGGTGAATTAGCATGAAGCAAGAACCTTATGAGTTTACACCAATTTAAAAAAAAGAAATCTTGCACTCCCTTGTAATTTCCATAAGTTTCGACATTTCAAATAGATAATTTTTAAATTTTTTAATATTTTCAAAAATAATTTAATTACTGCCCAACTTGAAAAGGTACTATAATATAAGGTGAGAGAGTATTTAAACACCATCACCTTGACCAATCATTATGGCTAGACAATAAGAAGCAATTTTTGTTTAATGACCTCATCAAGACCACTATATTATTTGCATCTTTATAGGTCCAAACTTGCTTTTCAAAGGTTGTATAGTTCATTCAAAGTACAATGAATAGGTCATTTTACTCGTGATCAATGCATGTCATCTTAAAGTAACTCCATCAATGCCAAGTGTGTTTCAAACAAAAAGTACATATTATTTACATGTTTACTTAGGCTAGTAAATTTACATTGGATTCAATGCTTGTAAAAAAAGCAATGCATAGCAAAATGATTGCTTTTCATTGGCTAATGATAAAGATTGGGCCCAAGTGGTTGAATTGAAAGAGTCTCTCTCTCATATGGTATAGTGTCCCATTGTGCATAAAACTTAGAGCATCTCCAGTGGTGCTCAGCATGTGAACCTGCAAAAATATTTTTCATATCAAAGTTGAGTTGTTTACTGTTTTTTGCAATCCCACCCATCAAACTGAACCTGGGACAGCAAATAGATTGGGGACTACTAATAGCAAACCACCTGGACCAATCAGTATGATGGGCGAATGAGTAACACTGAGCAGCAGTGCGATCATATGTATTACACTCTTTTCTGCATGTGTTGTTGCGTCTTTTACCAGCCACGTCAAGCTGTGCAATCATACAGAATTGAAACCATTTTCCTGTTTTGACTTTTTTTCCATCCAATTTTAGAGTGCAAGATCCATTTACCGAGCACCACCGCTGGAGATTCCAGCTCTTAACGAGTGTGGATTGGGAAATGACTATACACCATCTTGAATGTGATAAACAATTTAAAGAAGCCCAAATAGGAGGAGGAATAATGGGTGGAGCTGCTCTTCGCACAAAATGTATCTTGTACTTTTCTTTTGTTGCAAAAAAGTTAAACTGAAATAGATACTAAAAAGGGGAGGGAGGGAGGAAGGATGAGGTTCAAGAGACGCCAAGAAAGATCCCTCTCAATTGTACAAGTACTTCACGAGTAGATGAATCTCGCCCCCATGGATCTCAAGTCTCAAAGATTCAGCCGTCCTTTGTGCAAAAGCCAAAAAGCCAACCAAAAGAAAGCGGTTTGGACCCAGCTTGCTTTGCTTTGCTTTCTCCATCCATTTCAACCGCATACCAAAAAACGCCAATGTGGGTGGAAGTAAGTGCGCGCAAAGTACAATCTGTCATAGGAAGGAACAGATGATGGATTCTCTTGAGAAGTGGAATGAGTCTGTTCTGAAACTCATCACACAAATGGACAAAAAAGCTTTGCATGCTGGAGACACCATCTCTCATACATGCCTACAAAACGTGAAAGGTGTTTTGTTTTCTTTCTTCTAAAGCGTTTGCAATGGAAGTGTGGGCGGCGGTCAATCACTAGTCCCATGTGCAAGTGTGTGTACCTAGATATTTAGATAGATAGACTAGTGCACTTCTTGTGCTCTATGCCAACAACTCCCTTCCATTTCAGCACTTGTAAAAGTAATATAATTTGTGTTGAACCTGCCCACCAAAGTACTATCGTAAAATCGGGGTTGAATGTAATTGTTTTTCCAAAGGCAACATGTTCTTGAAAAGAGTTCTGCTTCATTAAAAAAAAATTACAAAAAAATCTCTCATTTTCCCTAAAAAACATTATGGGAAATATATAGATCTAAAAGTTTGTAACACACTCTTATTGATCTTCATATATTTATGGTTTTCTAAGTTTTAAAACCTGAAAATTTAAATTATTTTGTGGGAAAAGGTTTGAACTCCCATTTTTGGAGCATCATCATTCCCACAATGGCATATTTTGGGAATTTTTTTTTCCAAATAATTAATTTTTTTTTCTCGATACTCCCTTTTCATCATATGGTCCATTTGCAAAATGGTTTGGAACAAAGTTGATTTTCCTTTGAAAGAAAGTCACATGGATGTTAAGATCAAGAATATGAGTCCCTCCTTTCAGTTTTCAAGAGTCCCATGGTCTACCAAATAGGGCTAGGGTGAACCACCACCTACATTGGTACCTCACCTTTCTTGAGTAAGGCCTCTTAACTGGCTATTATATGAAGATCACCACTTTGGCTACAAAAAAAAATTCTTGAAAAAAATATTTTGAACATTATGAAAAACAAACCCATTCCAAGCAGGGTTATTGTTTTATTTTTCAAATTCTTGATGTTGTGTCATTGACTTAGCATCCAAAGAAGGATCTAGCATTAAATGGCTATATAGAACAGGTAGGAGAATAAATAATAAAATAAAAAATCCTACAGCTATTTGGCAATCTAAATCTAGTGAACCTAATAACAAAAACCCTTGCTTTGTTGGTGACTTTTTTTTTTCAAAAATATCAAAAATTATAATAGCCTTTGAAAGAATCGCAGCCCCAATTCATTTTGTCGCATTTTGGCAAAAGTTCTCACAAAAAGACGCTAGTGCAACTTCATGTAATGTGTTTTTTGTTTCTTCCTTTTTTGACATCATGTCATTTGCTAGTATCCCAACAAAGATCTCACATTTAAATGGGGGGACATGTTAAGTTTTAGGAACCTGCTTATAAGAGTATCTCCACCAATGGTCAGTATGCTAAAGTATTTCTCACATCCCAGTTTTCGTTACTACAGTAAACTCTCTCTAAACTAATACTGTGTAAACTAATATTCTCTCTAAACTAATATGCGGGCACAGGCCCGTGGCGGGCCTCGTACTTAATCTAATATTGTGTAAACTAATATCCTCCATAAACTAATATCTTCCGGCCGGTCCCAAGGATATTAGTTTAGAGAGAGTTTACTGCAACAGTTTTCCAACCCAGACATATGAAACTGGGACTGCAAGTAAAAGTAGGTGGGAAACTACTACGTAATACCAACCCACTTGGACCAATGAAACTATCTACCCAATCAGAAACATGGAATAGTCAATAAAAATACGATTTGACTGTGTTTCGGAGACGCTTGCAGCGGTCCTCATTGCTGAAGGGCTGTGAAAAGGCCCTTTTCAGGGTTCCGCCCGGATTCACGTGATTCAACTCATGAATCTCATGTAAGATTTCGAGAGCACGGTCGCATACTAAGAGAATCTCCAGCTGTGTGATCAGTACTATGTGATCCTGCAGTGTAAAAATTAGATGAAGAAAAGTCAAAATCTTCGTGTTTGGTTCAAGAAAATGGTTTTGGCGGCTCAGCGTAATTGCACAGTTTGTGCCGTGGCTGGTGCAGCAACGCACGCTGTGCACCTACAGAAAAAAAGAGTGTAATAAATTGGATCTGACTGGTGTTGAGCAGTGATTTCTTTTTCTTTTTTTTTCAATTTTCTCGTGTAGCACCATTGGCTAGCATCCCAAGAAAGACTTAACATTAAATGAGAACAGGACAGGCAAAGCAAGTAGAAAGTTTTTTTTGTATTCCTGCTTTTATTTGACGACCCACAGGTGGAGGGCTTCTTAAAATCTGGCGAAACCAGCTCAAAACCTCTACATTTTTAACGATATTTTTTTCAAAAATTTTAAGGAATTTGCAGCAGAATATTCCTTTAAAAAATCTTTTTTTTTCGCATTTTCACGAAATTTCGCCAAAGAAAAAAACGCTGCTGCTGCTCAGTGTCCAGGGTTTAGGGTTTAGGGTGTTTAAACCCTAAAAAAACGCTGTCCCTGATTGGGGCGATCATAATGATTGGTCCAGGTGGTTTGCTATTGGTAGTCCCGCACCTGTTTTGCTGTACCAGTTTCATAGGTGGGGGATTTCAAGTCACATACTGAGAACAGGTGGAGACGCTCTAAACATTCAAGAAATGGGAACAAAATTGAGCTACCAAACCAAAATCACAATTAAAAATTTAAAAAATAAAATAAAATAACAATAATAATAATGTGATGGAAAAAAATTCAATTTTATTGGGGGGAAATATAATCAAAGGGGAATATCTTACAGAATATTCTCATTTTCATTTTTCTATTTTTTTGCTTTAAAAAAAGAAGAAGAAGGGTGATTCCAATAATATTAAATCAGGAAGACTTGTGAGTGCAAATTTAGCATGTAGGCTGGCTCTACCAAATAAGAGACACTAAAAATAAGTGACCATTCAAGCAAAAGGCATCACTCAAGAAGGTGAAGGTCACCTTTAAAACACCATTTACCTTACAAGAGACCATTTGGTTGGTATTTTTATTGGCAACGAAGATCTCATTAAGAACAGGAGATCTTCAAGCTGTCGTGGGTTTGTTCGTTGTTTTGTTGCCGTGGTGGGTTTGTGGTGGATCGCACATTGCAGCCACGACATGAACGGCGGCGGCGGAGGCTCTGGTGGTGGTGGCAGCAGTGGCAGTGGTACTGGTGAGCTCACGGAGCGTGCTCGTGGCGCTGTCTATGCCGGACCGCCTCGTAGAACCATCGGCAACGATGATGCCATCTTCGACCATGAGAATCCCAAGATCAAAGAGGTTCTCAAACCCTAACCCTAATTCTGCACCCACCAGATGAATCTCGCTTACGGTTTTTTTTTTTTTTTTCCTTCTTCTTCTGATTTCCAGCAGTTTTGTATCAGACAAATCATCTAGATTCGTTGTGTGAGAGAGCAGGATCTGAATTGTGCATCTTAAACCAGATAAGTAATTAGGGTTCGTGCTGAATTTTCCTTTCTGAATTAGGTTTTCTGTGCTGTGAAGAGCAGGAGCTGGGTTTGTTTCTATACTAGGTTTTGAATTTGGGTCTTTGAGGCACTAGTTTACATGATGTGATTTGCATGATCATGTGCTATCTGTTTTTCCTGAGCTGGGGTTCTGTGCTGTGATGAGCAGGACCAGGTTTTGGTTGTGTACTAGAGCTTTTGAAATTGGGTCTTTGAGCGCTGGTTTGCAGGATGTGATTTGCATGATAATGTGGTATCTGCAAGATGAAGGCTATGTTTTTGTTTTTCTCCCCTGAAGAACTGGGGTTCTGTGCTGTGATGAGCAGGAACAGGGTTTATTTGTATACTGGGTTTTTGAATTTGGGTCTGTGGGCACTGGTTTGCAGGATGTTGTCCGTATGATAGTGCAGTATCTGCAAGATGAAGGCTATGTTGCATCAATTATGACAATCCAGGATGAAGCCAATGTGCGCTTCACAGAACATCTCAAAAACCGTTCCCACTTTAAGGGCATCAAGACTGCAATTCTTGGTAAGAGCATCTTTTATTTCCCTCTTCTGTTTGTCTCTTATCTGCCTTAATAACCTTTCCTTGAGAATTGAGTTCCCCCCATTGACAATGGTGTACAGATGGAGATTGGGCTACCACAGAGAAGCTGGTGCAGAAAACGCCATTGAAGGATCACAAGCATTTTCTCTACACAGTTTATAAGCAGCAATACCTGGAGCTTATTGAGCAACATGAGCACCAGAAGGTTCTTTTCCTCCCTTCCGCATTCCAGGACAAACGTCTTTGGGGGCATGCTGCAAACATGCCTGATGGGTTGAGTGTTTCCTAACTGATGGTTTGAGTTTACTGCTGCTCCTTGGATTTCGTCCAGGCATTTGTGCTGCTCACCAAAAGGTTGAAGCCATTGGAACAAATGGGGAGCCTACACAATGAGTTCAAGGATTTGTGCTACCTCCTGACGTGCAAGTGTATACAGGATGCCCCCTTTTTCAAAAATTGGGAAGGCGTAGCTAGTTCCAGGTACTTGTGAGGAACACCTGAAAGGTCATTGCAATTGAGTACTGCCTATTTGTTAGGTTCTGTAGCTCTCCCAGCCTATGATGCAGACTGGAGGAGATAATCCATAGGGAGATATTGTGACTGTTCTCAATTTCAGAAAATGAATGCAATTTGGGGGGTGCACAGGGAGAAGCTTGTGGAGCAGTTCTCATCGATGATGGAGATAGAGAATAATGACCTTGCAGGTAGATTTCAGACTCGTAAACAGATTGAGAAATGGTTGAGTAATGTCTGCCACACTAGCTTCTCATATGTGGACAAATCAAGTAGCTTCATGGTCTCTCTTGGGTATCTAGAAATCTGACAAAATGTTCGGAGTGGTTCTGGAAGGGTTTAGGGTTCTTGGTAGCAAAAGCCAAGCATTATCTGTGTTTGTTTGCATGGGAACAGTTACAAGGCAGGAGGTGCAGCCACAGCGTCTTTTGCATCTGTTGAAGCAGGCTGTTCGCTACCAAGTTGAGTTCAGTAGATATCATCCTAAGGTTGTTCCCAGCATTCCCACGTAAGTTTCCTGTACTCTTTTTCTGCCGATTCTGTTGTCTGCTTGCAAATTCTCTTTCCTTCTTGCATCTCTGTACCACCAGCTGTGTACTTCTAAGTGCTAGGAGGATCTGGGAGTAAAGGGTACATGTTCTTATGGCCTGTGGGTGAAACTCTTTATTCCTGGTTCTTGTTTCTCATTGACTGCATGAGAGTGTTATGGGATGAAATGTTTACCACTGTAGGAGTTTCCAAGAGGAGGACTACAAGTGCAAGGGTATGTTAAGCCCAATATTCACAGGAAGTGTTGTATGAGCATATTGACATGTCTCTATTTCCGTCATTTGTGGGATCCTTTTCTGAGGTTTTCTAGCACGGTGCATCATCCACTGCCTTCCCAGAACCCCCAGGGATGTTGATGAGAATGGGGTCTTTGGCAGGGGCAGGGGAAATGAGGGGGGTGAGCGCAGCATTCATAAGGGTGCACTGGTGCTGGCTGCCGTGTGCACAGATTGCTGGAGGACTACTCATGCTTTGTTCTTCCCAATGCGCACAAGACCACCTTTCGAGGCCATCGCAGCAATGTGAAGTATGTCCTTACTGCTTCTCTCAGTTATGCTGCTCTCCCACTATTTTCTAGGTGGACAGTATGATTTTTTTTCCTTGTGCTTGTTTCCAGCTTTTCCCTCTCCACAGTGTCCCTTTGGAGTATGCTCATTTTCTAAATCATTTCCATGATCGTCATTTTGGGGTCGATGCACCTGCACTTTTCTGAAGTGATTTTGTGTGGGTAGGTGTGTAGACTTTGTTGGAGAAGAGGGCACTCTCCTTGTTTCTGGTTCCAGGTACATCAGCCACAATGCCCACCCATATGCTAAACAAACACTACCATGCATACCTAGGTGTATGTCACTTTTATCTTGGTTTCCTTTCAAGAATGGTGTAATCATATTCATGTACACTCTCCTTATGGAAATTGAGAGAGTTCTTCCATGGAATTTCTGTCACACCATCAGCATGACAGGATGCCAGCATAAGATGGAGAAAGCCTAAAGTGTTGCATGTATTTTGGTTGATTGGGAACTACAATTGCTAAGAGGATGTTTCTCTCCCTTGGAAATGGATGTGCTGCAGTGACAACATGTTGCGAGTCTGGGATGTTGAGGACGGGCAATGTGTGCGGGTGCTAGGAGATGGAGACCTGGGAAGTGGTGGAGGCCATACTTCTCGAATATGGGATGTCACGTCCAGCAGCAGTGGGGATGTTGTGGCCAGTGCTTCTGGGGATTCAACTGTCAAGGTATAGATAGTCACACCAGATGAATGTGAGGAAACTGAGGGATTTTTTCCTCTGGAGAGTTATATAACCTGGTTGGACTTGTTGACTATCCAATTCATGGTTTTTGTAGGATAAATTCATTATTGTGCAAAGTTCTGGTTATGTTTTCAGGATTCTTATGAGTTTTGAAGCAAATGTGAACTATCCATGTCGCTAAGTTGCAAATCATGGTCACCCTTAACAGTTTTGGAACTTGCGGGGAACAACAAAGTCAGCATGTTCAGCAACACTTTCTGGCCATGAGGGTGATGTATATAGTGTCAAATTCCACCAATCAAATGTACATTCACTCCCCTGCTTTCTTGTGCTTGATGCATGCATTTGAGGATAGTGCATTCTCCTATAAGGAAGTTCAGTGTTGTATTTGTACCCCTGGGTTGTGATGCAATTTCTTTCAGGAATGCTGGAAATCGATGTGTGAACAGAAACTAAGTACTCTAAGGATGATGCAGAATTATGTGGTGACAGGGGGATATGATAAGACTGTAAGACTCTGGGATGCACGCACAGGTGCACTGTTACGCACATTCATTGGTCATAACTCTGCTGTCTCACGTGTCATTTTCAATCCTTTGGGCAACCTTGTCATTAGTGGGTGCGTGATTGCTCAACCTGGTCTCTCAATAGGTTTAGGAGGCAGGAGTGAAATCATGATTTGTTGACCTTGTGGCCCTACTGAGTGAAGAAGATTAGTGATGTAGTCAGATATCATCTCTTTTGCAAGGAAGGCTCAACGTAGGGGGGAGAGTGCTCCGAGGAAGCAGGGTTTGGTATTTGCAAGGTTTACATATTTCTTTCAGAGATCAGTTCTCATAACTGTTGTAAATGGCAGGTCAAAGGATTACACAATCAAGTTCTGGGACTTGGTCAGTGGGGTTTGTGTGAAGACCTACAGCTCTCATTTTGGAGGTGCTGTCATTTTCTTCAACTTTCAGCTGACTCCCATGATGGATATCAATACATGAGTTTCTATGGATACTATTCTTGGTAGTGTTGACGGCAGATTTAAGGAGTAAATTGTTATGGCAACCCAAATAAGCTTTCATGTCTCTTGGAATGGCAAAGCCAAATATAACTATGATTTGGCTTTGCATGCATGATCTGTCATTGTAAACATTGCTGGTGAAGCTGGTATGAGCCATGGGGCTGTCAATTATCATGCTCTCTTACATGGTAACTTGTGTGCAGAGGTGACATCTGTGGAGATGAACAAGGCTGGTAGTCTTTTGTTAAGTGGGTCTAAGGACAACTCCAATCGACTCTGGGATGTGCGATTGGTCAGTGCTTTACTTTTTACAACAGCTCTTTAGTATTACAGTTTGGAATGATTAGGAATTTTGGTGGCTACTAGTGCTTTGTCTTGTTGAGATTTTGCAGCATAGTTAATGGAGCTTGTTGTTTCTTCCATGTAATGCACTTTTTCAATGTCAAATGAATGTTGTGCTGATGCAGGCACGGCCAATAAGGAGATTCAAGGGTCATCAAAACACCAGTAAAAACTTTGTCAGAGCAAGCTTTGGACCTGATGATTCTCTTGTAGTTGGTGGATCTGAGGTAGTACTGCTCATTGAGGTTTTCATCATTTTGATGTTGTCATTGCTCCATGAAAAAAGAAATCCCATGATTGGGCGGTCAGGAGTAATGTGAAGTTGTGTATTTTTGGGAGTAAGTGAATTGGGATATTGCAACAGAACTTGGGATGGATTTCTCAGTATGTAGCATGTGAGACATGAACTTTAATCTATTTGTAGTTCCAATACATCTGTGTAGTAGTTGACATCCTCTTGTTCTTTCTGAGACTTGTCAACTTGTGTGGCTGCAGGATGGCTTGATCTACATTTGGGATGCAGCAACAGCGGAGGTACTACAGCGTTTGGGTGCCCATAGTAACGATAGCCACAGTGACATTGCTTATCGTGCTATTTGGAATCCCCACCAGAGCCTTCTTGTAAGGTACTTTTTTCTATTTCTCTCTTCTTTGTTTCTCCTGTGTTTATGGTTAGGGATCACAGTTAATTTGTTCTACCTCTGGCAATTTGGGAAAATTGGGATTAGATGCTCTCTGACAATCTACACATCTGAAAAGTTCATGTACGAGGAAAATCTTATTTCTGGCTAATTTTCACATCATTTGGGTATCTTATGATTATGACTTCTAAGAATGTTAACTGGAAATTCTGTGAACAGCTGCTCCCATGACTGCACTGTGAAGACATGGTGGTATGACCAGCAGCAGGCCTGGGACCAAGATGATGATTCTTGACCGTGGTATTATGTCCATTCCTTGCTATCAAATTTAAACAAGAATCTCATCAGTTGAGAACGCAAAGTGAATGATTGTGTATATCCCACAGTTCGCTCTCCTCCCAAGTTTTGTTTAGAAGTTGTGACATTCTTGAGTTTTAGAGGATGTAGGAGTTGAGGAGTTAACAGGAGAAACTCACCACACCAGATATAGAATGCAATAGTTCACAGAAGCTATTGAAGCATATTTCAACGGAGGGCAAATATGCTGCTTAGGCACATGTTCAGAGATATTCATTATGATAATCTAACTATTGATTAAATATTGATTCCTTCCATTCATAAGTGTAAACTGCTAGTGCATTAGCTAGCACAGTTTTGCGGGATACCATACTTTTTATGAGGGATAGTGAGCAATAGCAATTGCTAATGAATCCATCCTTGAAACAGAATGGAGGACTTGTCTCCAACTCATGCACATTGTTGCCCTACTTTAAAATAAATGAGTGAATCTGCTTTTGTAATGCAGGTTGGAAATTGGGTGGCCATTGGTCCCATTAGACAAGTGGAAAGACATGAGAGCTAACTGGTGACCAATATTGAACCAGAGACTCTCAACACTTGAAAAGCTTGTGAGCAGAAAGGGTTGGTTTTCCAGTTTATAAAGGCTGAGCGGCTGTTCAGACTTATAGATAGGAGCCATGGTTATAAATCTGAACATGTATTGTGCAGGCAGGAGATGTGAGAAAACTAGGAAATGAGGTATGTCAATTATGGAGTGCAACGGCAAGTTACGTTACAATGGGTGTTTTCTTCGAATTGAATTGCAAGTTTTTGCAACACAGATTCCTGTTGTGGAGTTACTGTGCTGTGCATTATGCCTGACAAAAGTTGTATGGATAATTGAACTTTGTTGGTAATTCTCAAGACTATTTGTGTAACTGTGTGCAGGGCAGTTTTCTGCAACCATAAAGATAACTATCTGTTCTGAGTCTAACTTTTGCAGCAAATCTCGGTAGGTTGTGTATTACTGTTTTTGTTGCATCTACTGACAATATTGCATCTGTCAATTCTTTTCCTGGTAACAGAATTCTTCATTTTAAAACTTAGATTGTGGTCAAGGAATATGTTAACATACCCCTTTATACCCCTGGCATGTTCAAAATGTGCATAACCCAACCTGCTGATACCCCTTCTACAAAGCACACCATACCTATGATGGATCAAAAGCAAATATCGCACAATGTTTTATGACTTTGGGTTCCCAACAATTATTAAATTTTCATTAATAGTTTTTTTTTGGGTTGATTTTATATTAAAATCAATGACATGATCTTTCATCACAATCCTCTCAAACAAAATTGTAACCAACTATATATTACCCAAAATAATATGAGATATTAAATTCATTAAATCAACAATAACAAAGTCAATAAAACAAAAAACCAAGCTGAATGAAATACTCAATTTGAGAATTATCAACAGTGCACGGGAAAAAAAAAACACATCTAAATGGCCTAGCAAATAAATAATGTAAAAATTAAATATGTGTGAAAAAATGATGTATAATGAAATATGCACAATTTTATTGTTTGAAAAAAGAGAGATAAAAAATCTAATAAAAATGAAAAATGAAAAAAAATTCAAATATGACATATTATTAAAAAAAAGGCATAATTTACAATATTTTTAAAAAAAATCTTCAAAAAAATTTAGATATGTTAAAAAAAATGACAATAAACATGAATTCTTTAAACAATTCAAGTTGCATATAATGTAATTCAAAATTTCCATTCAAATAGTATTTAATTTTCACAAAGTCAACTCATATTTTCCATTTCATCAAACTAATAGTGTGGACAACAGTGCATAACTCAAATATTGATATTGATACATGTGTGGTCCCTAAAAAAATTGAAAAAAAACCTACCCAATATTACTTTAAAAAAAATAACCAACCAACATAACCCTTAAACCAAGTATCAACAACATTCAACATACTATCCTTGAAGCAATGTAAAATAAACATCTCTCTCAAGGAAGAAGTATTGTGGAAAATTCATTTGGTATTTTGAAAAAACACTTTAGATAACTACTTCTAATAACCAATCTACATATTTTGTTTTTACTTGATGTAGTTTTTTACTTATGTATCTTTTATAACATAATCTTGGGTGGGAAGAACCTTGAAATGGAAGCTTTGATGGTTTAATTAAATATGGAGAGTTTTCTTAGCTATGTGCATCAAACTGATTTGGGGCAAATATAAAGGTTTGCTATAGATGATTTGAGTGAAAAAGAGAGGACTATTATAGAGGACAATGACATTCAAGCTGAATTGGAAGATATAGAAATTTCAGGAACAAATCAAAGGTTGCTTCTAGAATAGTACTTGGGAAATAGGCCCCACTGAATGCATTGACATTTCAAAATGATCTTCTACAAATGTAGCATGAAACTTGTCAATGAATTGGAAATTGAACTTGTGAACTTGTGAATTCAACAATGATGATCTTGTACAATCAAATGTAATCATGTATTGTATATGGAACCAAATTTGTTAAAGTGAATTGTTATTGTTATAGGAATTCAATTGGTTTTTGGAATCACCTCTTTTGCAAGTTGTAGTTCTTATGTTGGTTGAACGTCCATTTCTTCTTTTGACAAGTCTGAAGCTAGTTGCAGAGGTGCAAGCAGGAATGACTTGTCCTAAATGAAGGCATGACACATTGTTGTGATGAGTGGAAATAAAACATTCACCATGTTTTTGTTTGTCTTTCTATTTGAAATATTTCAATTGGTCTTTCATGGTATGCTATTGGACAATGGTGCAATAGTCTTCAATCTCCAATTTTGTCTACTTGACGTAATCCATTGCTTCCACAAGTTTTTTGCTATTTTTCATAGTTGCATCAATTACATGTGAAAAATTGTTTGATCGTTTTCATTTGATTCTTGTGTTTGCAAGGGTAATTAGAGATAATGAAAGACCTTGTGGTGGTACAACACATGTGCTTGGAACATTAGACAGGTTGAAAATAACCCTAATCCATTTAGGTCCTAGTGGATTGTCAACATAATCATGTGACAAATTGAGGACATTCACCCAATTTTATTTAATTGGAATTGTGTTTTCTAACAAATCATCTTCACTCATTTGGATGTTTAGAAAAAAGTTCGGTTTATTTTTTCCAGCAAAGCCCACTTCATTTGCATTGACACATAGAGTTTTGTTGCTCTTGTGTATCAGTTTCATGTATTGTTGTCATGTAATTTCCATCACCTTCAGTGTATAAATCTCTCACATGTAGTGGTGTGTTGATGATGCACTCTCCATGAAATGCTTCAATTGCATCATAATATTTTCTATTGAAGGATCAAGGTGAATGATAATTGTCACACTTATCTGTAGTTAATTCCCAATACAATGTGTGTTGTTCAGTACCCTTGTGGTAGTCAAAAACTTTTTGAAATCCGAATTGATTCCATTCCACTTGTCCTTACACATTGTCCCATTCCTTGGCATTTGTTTTTGAGTTACATGCTCAATGTGTTTGCATTTGATCAATGCCATCACTTCCGTTTGCTCCCAATTGCCATGCTTATGTCGCACTAGCTCTCATCCTAGTTTTGTTGATCATGTGCCTTTGCTATTTGCACTTCTCCCTCCTATGTCTCCACTACTTACACCTCTCCCTCCTATTAGTGACATTATTGCATTGTCTACTGCAAAAATTGACAAAGAGTTATGCATCTCCATTTTAGAAGAAGCTTTGCAACACTTGGAGAAACTCCAGAAAACACAATCGAAGAATGTGAAGCTTGTTATAATTCAAGGTGTTTTGGTGTTGAAGTTCCAAGCCGAAGTTTGAAAATAGGTTCCATGCTAATTACTTACTTATCTAGAGTTTGTGGTGATAATTTACCCTTAATGATAAGCCTTCAAATTTTTGAATTTGGAAGATTTATCAATTTGTAATAGTAGATTATTAATAAATTACCATTAACTATTAGTTAGATTAATAACTTGCCATGTAGGCATGTCATTAAGACATGATGTAGTTTGAACAAATGTAGTTATTTTCATTGGTATTAACGATGTTATCTACATGTGTGAACAACCTTTAACAACATTAAACTCTTGTTCATGTTCACTTATAGGTTATCAATGCCAGCTAACAATTTATTAATGATAATTTTTTTACTTACATTAACTTGTAGGTTATTAGGATAAAATCATTTATCATTAATTACAAATTGATGGGTGAACACCAAGACCACCCAAAAAACACCTACAACAAATAATCGCCTAATGGATCATTGTTCAAAATCATCCTTAAATCAAAATGCTTGGTTCAAAAAATTAATGGACAACCTTTTTCACCCTCACAATTTAGTGATGGAAGTTTTACAATGAACCATTTGGTAATGAAAGTTCACATTTCTTATTGTTGGATTGTTAAGCATAAAAGGGATATCAAAAGTAAGAAAGGGGATGAACATTTCACTTAGCACCCTTAGGATAGATCGACCCATAATCAATGACCTGCTTACGATTGAACACTTATTTATATCTTCATCATATGTGTTTCATTTTGAGTGATTTAAACTTTTATGGCAGTGCTACCTCAAGCTCTAAAAATCATCTTTCAAGAGTAAAGGAAAAATAATATTGAAAAAATAACAAGAAGAAAAATAAGTCTTCCAACTTACAAAACACGTTTTTTTTTCTCTTTTTTCTTCTCTTTCGACCCCTCCTACTTTCAAACCTCATCACTTTTTAATTTCTTATTCATTAAAAAAAATTAAGTGCTATAAAAGCCCCACTTGAAGTTTTACAAATCATCTTTGAACTTTAATAACAATAGAGCAACATGCAAAGAATTTTTTAAGTGTTTGGGAACCAAACTTTGAAATGTTTGGTCGTTGTTTTTTTAAGTTCTTGACCCCCTTTATTTGGGGGGCTAGAACTTTTTCATTTTTAATCCATTTTTGACGATTGTTAATGTTTCAAATGCACTAAGAGGAGGAATTCAAGTTTTTTTTAAACACTAGAAACAACTGATCCTTCCCTTTGGATTCGGCGTACCCTAAATGTTTAAGTGTTCAATCACCAGCCTATTTACCCTATTTGATGAAGGGTTTTTTTTCTACACATTAAAAAAAAAAGGTTGTTGACATTTGTCCCCCAAACAACATATGTGTGAGGTGTAAAACATCAAGGGTTAAGTTGCCCTTGTTTGGTGATGGGTTTTTTGGTGTTCACTTTCAAAAACATTGTTCACATATGATCACATTTTGGTAATGGGTGTAAGGTGTAAAAATGAAATAAAAAATGAATATAAAAGGTCTTATGTTTGGTGATGGGTTTCTTTTGTGTTCACTTTCAAAAAATCCTATCCACATATGTCCCACCGACAAATTTGGTAATGGGTGTGGGGTGTAAAAACTGAAATAAAAAATGAACATCAAAGGTCCTTACTTTTGTTTGGTAATGGGCTACCATTTGGTTCACTCTCAAAAGATTAGAGTGAAAAATATTATACCTTCTATTTGGGAATAAGAATTTTATCCCTACAACAACTTGTACATTCCTAGAGTTGGTTCAATTTGCCTTTGGTGATGGAAGGGATAATAAGATCCCACAACTCAAAAAATCTTTGCATATTTAATCTCTAATACACAACAACCCACTTGGGCTTTGCATTGTTTCACATTACCAATGACAATCAACTATTTATGTTTACTAGTGGGTGCCCGTGACCTTCGGCCATTGTGAAGTACCTCGGTTTCTTTAAGCTTGGTTCATGTTTTAGTTTTTTTAAGAAACTTTTAACTTTTTTATTTTTTTATTTTTATGTGTTTTCTATTATTATTATTATTTTGTATAATAAAAATAAAGTGTTTTTTTATCACTTTTTTTTATTTTAAAATTTGGATGCAAGTTTGAAGTTTGGAGAAAGAAGACACACTTCATTCTTTTTCAAGTAAGTTTTTTTTTCAATATTTATAAGTTTTATTTTTTTTTATATTTTACTCTTTATTTGGTTTCTTCATTTTTGGAATTTAAAAAAAATAAAAATTATTTTACTATATTTCCCTTTCCTTGTTTCATTTGTTTCCATTCCTTTTTTTATAGTTTTTGCGTTATTATTATTATTTTGGTTTATGTTTGTTTCATGTTTTTATTTTTTCTATTCTTATTTTGTCTATCTTCATTTTTTTCTATTTTTATGTATTTATTTATTTTGTTTCTATTTTCTTTTTCAAAAAGATTCTAGTTTTTGTTTTTGCATTTTTATTTTTTTTTTGGTTTATGTTTGTTTCATGTTTTTATTTTTTCTATTCTTATTTTGTCTATCTTCATTTATTTTTATTTTTATGTATTTATTTTTTCTATTTTCTTTTTCAAAAAGATTTTAATTTTTTTTATTATATATATTTTTATTTGGATGCAAGTTTGAAGTTTGCACTGTAAGAAGACCACCTAGACGGTTGCTGCGAGCCACCAGCAGG
>Ga0209208_10001189_pt1 | contig 36355 bp, 17 predicted proteins | sample S1TSphfallax_3_FD_187694 | JGI IMG/M metagenome (GOLD analysis project Ga0209208, IMG submission 187694) | Host-associated microbial communities from peat moss isolated from Minnesota, USA - S1T2_Fd - Sphagnum fallax MG (SPAdes) (version 2) | ecosystem: Host-associated > Plants > Peat moss >...
TTACTAACTTGTCCCCCCCCAAGCCATTGTAATGTGCTTTCACCTAGCAAAGAGTTGTTGATTTTCAAAAGATATTAAACGGATATTAAATATATCAAATATCCTTTTCAATGGTGGGAGAAACGCAAATTCCATGTTTCCAACCAAATTGGTTTTTTGGCCTACCAAATATAAGCATTATAGGATTTCAAATTGAGACCAAAAGGAAATTTTTCTTTTTAGTTGGCATATTAACAAATTAAAAAAGATGTCATTTATATATGATCAATTTGGAAAAGTTGATATTTGTGAGGATGAATTGGCTTAATGATCCAAAGGTTATTTCAAATCACCTTCCAATTTGGTGGAATTCATTGCAAAAGATCTAAAATCAGAAGAGGAGTTAAAGCAATTCGAAGGTTTATTTGAATAAGAAGAAATTGTGAATATATGAAATTATGGAAGAAAAAAACTCTTATACTTATTTCATTCTTTGTTGTTTTATTGGTTTTTTATCTTTTGTGTAATTAAAAAATCATGTTGTTGGAGTTGCCTTTGAAAACTGACTAGTCTTCAATTTGTGAAGATTGACATTTTTTTAAATTGAATTTTTCTTTTCCAAATTGATACCTTGGCTAGTTTTCTTTAATTAGGAAAAGATATATAAACAATCAACTTAATTCTTAAAATCTTGTGTGAGAATGAAAATCAAATATTTTTATAAAAATCAAAATTTCCCAACATTGGTTGTAACATCTTAAACTTTGTTTACATTTTAAACAAGTTTGCTTTAGAAAATAACAAGGAAACTAAGTGAAAGGATATGAAAAAATATAAGCTTTTACTAGAGAAATGGCACGTTCATGACTAAGTTGGCTAAGGTGCCGAACAAAACATTTTAATGGCTAGAAACTTTTTTAAATCCATTGTTCAATTTCATAGCAATTGAGTAGATTTGCATTAAATTGATGTTTGGAAAACATTAAATTATAAAATAATTATTAACCAAAACGAAAAATTAAAAGAATTGTCTACCCCTTTGAAAAGTGCAACTTACAAATGTTAAGTACACTTTTTGTGGATTTAATATTACTGTTAATTGATTAAATTTTATTTATTTAAATAGTTTCACAATAGAATATAATGTGCATAATGCACTAAAAAATATTTTAATTTATAATATATGAAACTAAACCACAATATAATGAAATTATTTTAATACCGTTTAACCATTTTTCAAATGCATCATGAAATATGTACATTCAAAAATGATTATTGATTCCTTAAATGATAATTTAATTGTAGTGCCTAATTTTGTGATTAACAACTTACCAAAAAACCTTATTCCAATGTTTTGTTCTTTGAAAAGATGGTGAAACAAAAAATATATATATTTCAATTTTTCAAACTTTAGATTGCAAAAGTTTTTTTTGATATCAGATTTTGGTCACACGTTCTAATTTGGGATATACACAATCAATTTATCATTTTCTTAAAAAATTTATTGTTTCAATAGCCTTGTAGCCAAGTTTTGTTTTCTCAAATTCCTCAATATGTCTAATGGCAAAGATCCCAACATTAATTAATATTAAATGATAATTATCTTAGGTGGGATGTAAAATCTTTACAAAAGTGTTCCTACAAGTGGCGACCTAAGAAGGGCCTAGGTCTACATGTGGTTAATTAATTAATTTTAATTTCAAAAAATGCCAAAAATGAAAAAAAATTCATTTATTTTTCATTTTCTAAATAATTGCCAAGCTATGAGATTTTAGCATGTTAAGCACAAAATTAACATGTCCAATCAACTCCTTTCATAGTTTGAGAATGCGATTTATTTTGGGTAATTCGTCATTATATAATAGTACACAAATAGTCGCATCTTACCCTGAGTCACTCCCTTTTGCTTTTTAAAGGAGATCTAAAAGGTGTCACAATTTGCAAATCACCCTTCTACCCTTTTGTAGGTATACATTTTGAGTTAAATCTTCATCTCATTATACCTTAACTAACCTTGTTTATCCCAATACTTGTTGAATCCAATAACACCATTATAACAAAATCTATAAAAAAAAGTTGCAACTAGGTCATTCAAGTCATCTTTTCCTGTATCTACTACTTAAAATAACCTAACCAACATAAAGTAAGGGTTTAGCCTTTTGTCAAGCAAAATTTCCTTTCCCCCTTTATAATTTACGTTCTATCTCTCCCTTTGTTCAGAACATCTTTTCTCTTACTCATACTATAACCAATTATAACCTTAAACAAGTAAATTATAAAAACATACACAACATCCATTAATTGAAACAAGGTTTTTTTCAAATCAATCCTCCACACATTAAAAAAAAAGGAGGGTAGTTACACTAGAGTCTCTAGTTGCTGATCTCCTACTCCAACCTAGCTTCTACCCATGACTTACCAAACCCTTTTCCTTTCTTGCAAATAATGCTACCTTCCCCTGTTATTTGCTCCTCTACTTTCTACTCCCAACAACCCTAATAACCCATAAATCCTCAAGCTCCTCAACACAACTCCCCTTCCTTCCTACTTTCCCTTGTTTTAACACAAAAGGATAGACCTTCCTCCTCACTCCCAAATGCCCCCTCCTCCTTTCTACTCTTACCTTACTAAACTTAACATTAGTTTGTACTTTTTTTTTATGTTTGCCCTTGAATGGAACAATTCTTGAAGACTTTCTTTGAGTAGCTACCACCACCAACTTGTGATGCTTCCACCTCCATCATAACCATGTTGCTTGGTTGGGTGCCCCTTGAAAGCTCACTTCTTTATGCTGCAGCAACCTCCTCACATATCCTTGACCCCTCATGATATGTCTAGTTTCCCATCAGCCAAGATCTCATATTTTCATCATCACTCCTCACCCTTTCCACTTCCTCACACAATACTCATTACTCTTGATGTGGAGGGGTGATCAACAATGTTTCCCCCCCTCTCAGTTTCAAGAAGAAAATACTGTTGTTGTCCTAACTTAAACTTAGTTTAATTCTGAGCACTTTCCTAAAAGCCACCTTTGCCATGCTCGCACCATTCTATCTAATAAACTTAGTTGACACAAGTGAGAACATGATAACCTTACCTTAACCTAATCCAACTATCCTACCACCCACCTTATCCTATCTAGGCCACCCATCCCCTAGCAATCCTTTTTGGGATAAGATCAAACATACTACCCTATCCCATGAACCCTGAGTTAACCCCAAAACTCCCTTAGTTGACTTACATATGTTTAACCAAAATTGGGTTAGGCTAATTGGGGCCCAACACACTAAAAAAAACAAAAGTTGCTTGTAGCTAGCCATTGATGTTGTAGCTTGATGCCTTTTTTTTGGTTGCTTCTTGTCCTTTCAATCAATTTTTATTTTTTCGGGAAAAAATTGGCAAAATCTTAACCTGAAAAATACGACTTTGACATACACAAAGGAGTTTTCATAGAAAAAAAGAAACTCAAATTTTCCAGATTTCAAAGAAAAAAAAATCCAAATTTTCAGATTTTTATCATAAATTCCAGGAGGTAGCCAAGAATATAGGAAGATTATGGTTTTTTTCTATGTTCATATCTAGTTTGTAGCCAAATCTGGCAAAATCATCTTATGAATGATGGTCACTTGAGCTACATCACAAAATTGAAAAAAAATCCCTCTCAATATCAACACTTTTCTCCTGCAACTCCTAATGGTCTTTTAGCATGGCACTATTGGAAATTGTCAAAGAAAGGGGCCTTTAATTGCTGGATGCCAGTCCGACACAGAGATCAGGCGCTTCAGAAAAATCAGAATTTTGACATTGACAGTGGCATCCCAAGTGGTGCGCCACTGCGCAGTAGTCTCTTAATAACAGCTTCCAGATTTGAAGAAGGCACGGGGTTGGACACCGGAGTTCAAGGTCGTAGTTGTAATGCTTCTCTATGGACTTGCCAACCTTGTGGACGACTAATTTCCTAAAACTCATGATAAACCAAAAATCATTTAAAAACATTTGATGGATTCATGAAGAGGAAAATAAAATAAGATATGTCTACTAAGCCATTGGCTCCAAATGGCATGCTGAGCAGGGAAGTCTATTTGGGCCTCTTGGGTGGTGGGGGGTGGGGAGGAGGGGGTTTGATTAAAACTAAGGCATGGACATTGGAGTTATCTCTAGGGGGAAGGGCTCAGGGAACTAATCAGGTCAAGGATAGTGTGAGGAGAGGTTACAGCTATATTTGGAGGGCAGGTGAGTAGCACTTATTATAGCTAATCGGCCTGTGATTAAGTAATTTAACTGTCTCCTGCACAATTGAGTACATTCGAGAATACTTTACAACCTGACCTGCTGTAGTTTTAAAAAAGCCTCCAAAATGTTCTGGTGCTAAATGCCATCTTCCAGATGTTTAATAGTGAAACAATTTCAGCATCTTTCCTTTAAATTGAGAATTTCACTTCTCCGAAGTTAACCAAAGAACAAATCTGTGGCACCACTAAACTGTACATTTGGGCCTTGACACAAGAGATCACCCCATACATATGTAGTCCATAATCCAGGGAGATACTAAAAATGACAACCAAAATACCTGGAAGGGAAATGATGATTTCCACCATGCAGTCAGGAGGCTGCCACAACCTGTGTTTCTAGACTCAATGGTTAAGCACAGAGCGTGGAGAGGGCATGGGCACATGGATCCTTACTAACTGGAATAATGCCAAAAACGAATGAATATTTTCTAGCAGCCATGATATCAATTTCATCTGGTGGCAAGCTAAAGACATATAGACAGACTCTGTGCCTGCAGGACTGGTCCTGTCAGTTCCATACCTCCAAAAGAAAAAGGCTAGGCTAGTGCGCTAGAAAGTAGGGGACCCACATTGCCAGCTTCTCCAAACACCTGTGAATATACTTGAGTGAAATTTTCATTCAATTTTTTTTTTCATTGTTAACCTTCATTCACTGCAGCCTGTCTGTCATACATTCTCCTGGAGCCTCCATTGGCAGATATGTCCTGTAGCTCGCAGCTAGCTGCTAATGTTGCCTTGTCAACTCTGTACTGTCCTGTGGAACAGACTCTGTACCATTTAGGCAGGTACATATGATGCTCGTCAGCACTTGTTTTTTGTCCTACACTCTAGTTTCAAAGGCTACTTCCAGGAGGTTAATTCTTCAACAAATTAAGAAGAGGAGCAGATTGCGGGGGTTTCTGACTAGTGTCATCATCACTGAATACTGTTCATAAATTGTGCAACAAGTCCTTGTTAGCCTTGACATAGATTCTTTCCTAGGTTTGTCAACCTTTTAGGGGTCCTGCCTGCCTCTTCTTTCAACCAGGTCTGCACAGAATGTAGAACTATTCATCTAGTTGATCACCTTTCAACTGCTAAGAGGTGGTGGAGGTTACAAAATGAGAGAGTAGTTGTTTCCCCGATGTTGGGTAAAATGGTGTAGTAGCTGGTTGTCTGCTGGTACATGATTTGACAATCAGAGTGTGTGGGTTTTGAAGTTGTTTTGAGAGAGCAATAAACTTAATGTGGTTTGTAGGCTTGTTGTTTGGCAACAGATCCACCACCATGAACTTGGCACAGGACTAGAGCACGATTGGTTTGTCTGCTGGCAGACCCACCCTGTCCCAACCTCCTCACTGTGATCTTCCTCCCCTAATATGCAAATCAGGGTGGGTCATTAGTCATTACACATTTAGACTTAAAGCTTGTTTTTGTTGGTTTGAGTGAACCAATAGGCCTCAGTGCAGCATCCATTGGAAGTCTGTTATGACTCAGTTGTGGATGAACCCTAACTGAGTCAATATTGGGTTTCATCTTGGTAGCCCATCCTATAAAATGTAGGATCGGTAAGTAGGACAAAACATGGTTACTAGGTTTTTAGGTGGACATATAAATGATAAGTACATAGGCTAGTTAGTTGTTAGTTGGTAGGTAATAAAAACAGAAACTATTCTACCACTGTGGTTACCTACAGAACTAGAACCTAACGTATAATTGTTTACTGTCCACCCACTATCCATCTCTCACTGTGCACTGATGGCTGTTGGTTCAGTATGGCATTCTTTTGTTTGAAGTTCAAAGACCACATTCAAAGTTCAATGAGCAGAAAAAAATGTAATCAAGAGACAAAATTTGGATACATTGTTGAGTGCTAGTGTCCTTTCACCAGTGAGCATAAAACTGCACCTAGGTATAGGTTTCCAGCCATACTCATCTTCTTAGTAGAATAAGGGCTTGCTAAAAGGAAGCTTTGAACTTTGAACCCTTACAGGCTTTTGTTTGTTCTTCCATTGGTTCATATTGCCAAACGTCTGAGACCCCATTCCCTGTCCTTTGTTGGGTCAATATAAAGTTCTCGTTTGTGTAGCCTATGTCACTATAGTCCAAGAGAGTTGGAACTTGAGCCAGGCTTCTGTATTCTAAATCCCTGTTGATATCACCACCCTTGAAAAGGCTTTACCTCAAGAGCACAATACTATTAGCACATCTTGTTTTTTGAGCACATGGAAAATATTTGTGATAATGAAAGGGAGCAAACCTTAGGGCCCCAAGGTGCTCAGTACTCAGTGCTAAACAGAAATGCCCCATATGGAGGGCCAGAGTGGACCAACAGCCACCAGAACACCATGAGGCTGAAGGGTTCGTGGTTAGGAAAAACATCTTGTTTGAGATCCGGTTCCCTGACTGACCACGGTGGGTATGTCACCAGAAAGAGAAGGCAAATGGAATCTAGACCTAATGTATTAAGAACATAAACTAACAAACAACTATGAGATTTCACTGTAAAACAAAACAGTGGAGCTATTGTTTCATGAATCCTCTTTACAACTTGCCGCAACAATTGTAAGACCTATCATAAAATCTGTGGATCATAAGGAATCAGAGCTCTGTGGCTTCTCTCTCTTGAGCCCTCTCTCTTGAGCCCACTGACTGTTTTACGGCAATACATCCACCCATCTTTCTCAACAAAATGTAAGCTCAATTCCCCTTCCCACGAGTCTGTCCCAGGAAGTTGCACAAAAAGAATTAAAAACCCAGACTCTCTCTTTGTAGTTTTCCTTTATAACCCAAGGTTGTCCAAGCATAAGGTGGGACCCTTTAGAGCTCCCACAAATGTGGGTACTCCTTCCCATTCAAACAAATTCCACAATATCCCCAAGAACCCAACATTTCACTTTGCCCATCCAACATATTGCCTTAGAGGTTGCTCTTGAAACTCCTTTAGATCATCATCATCTTCCTTAATTGATCCCTATTCTATGCATCTAGCTTGACTACCTTCTAACAATTATGGTGCAATGAAGATACAAAGCTCTGTACTAGAAAGTCCTACAAATGTTTGGGCATTTGTCCTTCACACAAACAACTGAAAATTAAATCCTTCAAAAATATCAAAGCAACTGAACAAAAAAATGTTATACTCCACCAAAACAAATGCATGACCTGAAACTTAGTTACTTCACCACAAAAGCTCATCCTTATATTGCACTTATGCATTCCCCCAAATGCATAACGTCCAAATGTAGTGCAAAGCTCCAATTGATCAGCACCAAGCATCACCCAAACAATGAAGAATGCAAAACCAAAATCCATGACCTACAAACAACAAACAACATTGAAAATAGAAAAGTAAAAACGAAAGATTTGTGGCTCCTTCTAAGCTTCACAATGACCGACTGTCTTTTCCTTTGGCACTTCTTGCCAGTCTAGATCTGTGCAACACTTCATCCTTTAGGTCATTTCTTCATCCCACTGTAATTTGATCCTTGTTCACATAACATGAAAAAATGAACATAGGTCCAAGTCACATGTTTCACCACTCCCTTCTTTAAAATCTATGAGGTAAATTTATGACCTCATAAATTCCATCAGGAAACTAAGTGGTAGATCTGTAAATCCTTTCTTGCCCATTCCTAGCGCTTGTTATCCATGTCTTTTATTATACAAGTCCTACCTCCTTCATCTTGTTCATGAGTGCCTTTGCCATCCTTGTAACCAACAAAAACATAAGGACCTTCCCAACTACCAACAAGATTTTTCTTCTTGCTAGGCTTGCGCATTTTGATTTGCACACCCTCTTTCTCAAAACCCATAATCCCTTCCAAGAAGCATAAACATTAGAAGAAATCTTGTCCATTCCAACCATATGGTTACGACTATAAATGCAATTAATGTCAAAATCAACTACTTTTATGACTATAACTAGTTGGTCCTATGTGTAATTTTAATCATAAATGTGTGTAGTCATATATGTGACTATTGTAGTCACATATGCAACTACAATGTTGATATAACCAAATGAAGTCACAAATGTGACTATAGTTTATGATTATTACATGTTTGGATGAAAAAGTAAAAATGAAAATGCACATTTTTCATCCAATATTGAATGGATATTTGGATGAATGAAAACTTAATTATTTTTACAACTAGTCATAGTTGTTTTGGCAATTGGGGCCCAATAATTTTTCCATTTACTGTACCTTGATGATTAAAACATATGTGGCATCTTTGGAATTCCAATATTTGCTTGATAATCAACTTGTGTCTAACTATTTATTGGTATTTTTTTATTGTTTATTAACATTAATTCAATATAAATTATTTTATTTTTATTAAATATATTTGAATTCTAATATATTTATGAATGTTATATATGATGATTATTTAATTATATTTCATACTTAAATTAAATTGTATTGTAAAATTACAACATATTATAATCAATCAAGTAAGATGTTTAAGAAATATATCATATATTTGATCATAAGACTTTTATTGTAATTTTATATAAAATTTAAAATTCCATCAAATTCATTAATTATCTAGCATCACTAAATATATTTTAGATTAAATTTTTAAATTAAAAAAACTAATATAATTTTTTTTATTATATTCTTTTGAAATATGAATGATATATTATCCATTTATAGAAATTATATGTGAATTAATTCAAATATGATTTATTATAATCACATTGTATAATATGTTTTTTAATGAAATGAGGGATTAAAATGTGGGAGATAAATAAATAAATAATCTTTAATTAGGAAATTAATTATAAGATATTTTCTATTTATAAATCATGTGCTTGAACTTGTTTTTCCAAGTAATCATCATTGAAACATAAAATTCAAAAATTCAAATCAAATTAATGTAAATTTTTGAGAAAAAATTAATTGTGTACATCATTGAAATTACTTTAAAAATAAACTATTTAAATTTTCATTTGAACAAATATCAATAAAATATGAAATATTGAAGTTGATGTGTGTGCAATGTTTAAAACCAAGTAATGGCTAAATAGAATGCATCCTACTATGCTTTCACATTGAGTGGGGTGGTTTGATGGCACAGGGGTTGGTATCCATCCTTGGGGTCTAAAGGTCAAACCTAACAAATGACATAATTGTGGTCAATGATGGTATGTTGATCATATATGTCTTGTAAAAGTAGGATACTTAACCTAGGTGCCTACCTAAGCCTACTTAAGTACCTAGATTACTAGGTGGCTTACTTAATTACCTAAATTTGGCTTGTAGACAAGCCTAGGTCATGACACATGTTAACAACTCATAGGATGACAATTATGAAATTAACAATGACATGAACAATTATATTGCATCATTTTTTTAAATACAAGTAATTTGTTTAATATATTTGATTTTAAAAAGTATATTGAATCATTTAAATTTGATTTATTTTTAATGTTGCCCAATATTGTATGTAGTTGTATATGTAGTCACAAGTGATATGCAACTACTATTGTGACTATACATGCCACATGGAGTTTTTTGCAATTAGTTGTTTTTTGCCACTTGTTTAAAATGACTATAAGGTTTATAGTCGGGTACATTCACAAAATAAAGAGCAAGGGGTGCACCTTTAATAAGGACTTCAATGACTGTTTATTTTGAAAGATTTAAGGTATATATTAAGAACATTCCATTTGTAAGTTGCAAAAAGTCATAAGAAAGTCCTTTTGACTCAAAAATATGTTACATTATACTCTTATGTGAATATGTGTTTTAAGAGTCTCTCCATAATTATGTCATTTTCAAATCCTTTAAGAATCATTTATGATTTTTTTCAAAACAGTAAAAACATTGTAAAACACTCATTACAATGATTAATCAATGTTTTTGAAAATTCAAATTTCATTAAATTCATTTCAAATTGCACATGTTTCCACAATATATTAATAGCATTATCATAAAAACATATAAAAGAAATATGCAATATTAATATTATTCTTGACATGAGAGCATTGCAATCACAACCACAAGGCAAAATTGGTTGGCATGACACCCAAATTGGTCCGCCCAACCATTCATCGACCCCCTAAAAGTATGCAACTTTTTTGAAGATCCTTGTTTACACTTTGTTTCAAGACTTGGGCCTTGGTGATTTTATTCTTGTGAGGCTTGCAAATCTAGAATTATATCATGTGTGGATGGAAAGGGTGGAGAGTAAGGTTGTGAAGGATGAACAATTTAAAAAAATTAGACTTTTTCATATTCAATGGTGGGGGTTTGTGAGAAAAGGAGCAAGGAATGAGAGAAATTTGTATCAAGATTATTAAGTGAGCAAATGGAAATGCAATTTGGTAGATCCAAAACAATGGGTTGACATCTCATCCATTCTATTTTCATTTCTTGCTAGAAATAATGTCACCTTCAATAACATTATATTGATTAGTCCCCACCGTGCAACTAAGGCCAAACAAAACCTTGATGTAACTAATGACATCGTAAGAGTGTGATCATTATTTTGATTTCTATTCATTCATTTTAAAAATGCAAATCGATTATTGGTTAGTTTGAAAGAAGAGTATTGTTGTTATTGGAATTTGTTCAAGTTTTTAAAATACATTAATATGAGTATGGATCTATGTCATGTGATAGTAATGCAACTTACAGTCTTTCATAATTTTATTTTATTTCATATATAATTATGATCTAGAGCCCATCAGCCCTTTTAGTCCTCTCTTTTTATTATGTCGAAGTTTTGTTATTTCCTACTATTTTGACAAATTGTAGCCTTTTACTAGGTGGCCACCAAGTAATCCCATCAAACATATAAAAATTTCTTTCAAATGTTTAGATTTTAAAGTTACAAATTTTGGTCCTCTTTTTTTATTAAGTCTAAATGTTGTTATTTCTTATTATTTTGATCAATTGTAAACTTCTACCAAATGGCCATTAAATAACCCCATAAAATGTATGATAATTGCTTTTAAATGTTCAGATTTTTAACAATGCAAGTTTTTGGTTATTAATTTTATGTTTGGTTTCCTTAAACCTTTTACAATTTTTTTATAATATATTTATGCTAAACTAGCATTGTACATATATTGATGATTTTTTTGTTATTTATGTGATTATGTTATGTTTGGCATAAACATATACACCTCAAGTTGTTAAACTTACCGAAATGTAGCACATAAGATTAAAGGGAATTTTTTAAATGATAAAAATTGGAAGATTTTTATTCAAAATTGTTTGAATCTGGTGGCCATTAGGTGGCCCTCCTTGCATTCACAATGTTGAGTACAGTTTGAAATCAACATTTTAGTTTGAAATTAATTTAATACATGTTATATGTTGAAATCTAATGAATTCATCAAATGACCTACCGATTTGCAATGGGTTTGTATGGATAAGTGAATTCACTCAAATTAATCAAATTAAAAATTGCCACATGGCATTTATTATTTAAATTAAATTCTTTTTTGAAATTTTAAATATTTTATTTAATATTATTTCGAAAATTTCAATTTATATTCATTAAAATATTATATATATACATATAGTCAACATACAATGTTGACCATATATACAATGTTGACTATATGGGTTAACATACACCATTAACCGCATGGAAGTTTTCTCCAAGATTTGAATCTTGGACTTAAAGGTAATTATCCATTGCCTTTGCCATCCATTCACCTTGTTTAATTTGAAACTAATTTGGTGATGATTGTATTTAATACATTTTTTATTCCAAATGTTTTCCAAAAACTAATTTAACTATTATTATCCTTTTCATATTTTGTCCAAATGAAAAATTTTAAAGTTCAATCTAGAAGATGTTTCCAAGATGTACACATCTTTAGTATTTTAGAGAAAAATATATATTTATGTTGATTGAAAATTCATTTGAAACTTGCAATTTGATACATTTCAACAATGATGTTTTGAAAATTTTTATTTATTTATAACCATTATTATTTTTCTCATATTTTTTCCAAATGACAAACTTTAAGTTTGATTCTAGAAGATTTTCCCAAAATGTACACATCTTTAACATTTTAAAGAAAAAACAACTAATTAATTTGGTTGAAAATACATTTGAAACTTGCAATTTAACGCATTTCAACAATGGACCTGTTTCAAAGTTTTCTTTTTCTTTAATCATTATCATCTTTTTCATACTTTGTTCAAATTTTAAAATTTTAATTTCATTATATATGTATATTTTCAAAATTTTCACACATAAAAATATTTTAAGGTTTATTTGATTAGATACATATAGTCAAATTACAAAAACTTTACTCAAAAAGGCCAATCATTTTTAATCAAGTTGAATATTTAATCAAAATGGTCAATAATTTTTAGTCAAAATGACCAATGGTCTTTAATAAAGTGGAACAAATTTTAATCAAAATAGTTGATGATCTTTGAACAAATGTGACATGGTCTACTACCTTATGTATTTACCTCCCACCTATGCACCCACCTATTTATTTAATTAACTATTTAGTTACTTATTAACACCCACCCACCCACCTACTATTTATTTACCTACGTACATACTTATTTAATTATACATTTTCACCTATCTATTTCCATACTTCTTCTATTTCTCACTTACATACAACCTACCTACTTACCTAAGTGTAGCCATTAGATGTAGTCACTATGTTTAATCATTAGGTTTACCGAAGTTTAGCCATTAAATTTAATTTAAATTTAGTCACTAGGTTTGGCCATTATGCTTAACAATTAGATTTGACATTAGGTTTAGTCTAAGTTGAATTATTAAATCTGACCCCTAAGTATAACTTTTTATGGGTCACTAAATATAACATAGGCTTAACCATTAAGTTTAGCGACTATGTTTAACTAAATTTAATTATTATATTTAATCTTAGGTTTATCTTATGTTAAGCCACTAGATTTAGCCATTGGCTTTAACGTAAATTTGGCCATTATGTTTAACCAAAGTTTAATTATGAAGTTTTGCCATTAGGTGTATTAATTAAGTTTAACCATTACATTTAATTATTAAGTTTAGGCAAAGTTTGACCATGAAATTTATCAACTAGGTTTAGTCATTAAATTTAACCACTAAATTCACTAAGTTTAGCCAATGTTTAACCATTAATTATCACCTATGTTTAACCAATGTCTAACCAATATGTTTAGTCATTAAGTTTAGCCATTTGATTTGGCTAGTATGTTTAGTTTAATTTTAATCATTAGTTGTCACTTAGGTTTAGCCCATGTTTAACCATTATGTGTAGCCACTAAGTTTAATGACTATGTTTAACTACTTGATTTAGCCATTATGTTTAGCCACAACATTAAGTTATTAAATTTAGTGACTAGGTTTAACCATTTGATGAATAGCCATTATATTAGCCTAATTTTAACCATTAATTGTCACTTAGGTTTAACCACTATGTCGTAACCTTAGCTTTGGGCTCGCGACCAAAGCAAGGGTTTGCAAGGTTGAGGGCCAAGAAGGAAGCTGGGAGTCACACAACATATTTCCGGGAGTGTGAGAAGGTGTAAGGGAATGAGCCTTCACACCCCAAGGGAGTTCCACTTTTGGGAGTTGGAGTCCCGGTCGACTCCCAAATCTTCAGGGGGCGATTGTAGGGGTCAAAACTCAATGATTTGAAGAGGTATATCAATAGAAAGCTCTTGGAACGTAGATATCTAAAATGGGCTCACATCGCCCATTTGGACATTTGAAACACAAGTTATGGCCAAAAGAAGGGCCGGGAGTCAAATTGACAATTTGACTCCCGACCATTAAAAGTTAGGAATTGACCCGATTTTTGCACGTGTAGATAATGTGTGACATACTGTTGGAAAGCTCTTGACAAGGGCTACAACTTTGTTTTCGACCTCATCTCAATCATAGGTCTACACGCAAAGTTATGGCGTCCCAAAGTCGTGGGAGTCCCTACCTTGGCGATTTCAGGACTCTCACTTGGAAGTCCTGGCACAAAAAGCCATTTAGATGTGGGCCCCGTGGAGAGCTGCAGAGAACCCCGGGAGAGGGGGAAAAGGCAGCAGCCACATCAATCATTAGAATAATTCAAGAAGTACATGGGGGGGAGATAATGCCACCGAATGGTGGCATTGTCCGTCCCGAAAATGTTTAGGTGAAACCATTCTTTCCTAAAAACAAGCTCAATACTGCTTTGAATGTCTGGGTCCCTGGCAGGACGGTGGGATTTAATGGCCTTCCAAGTGGCCATACCGACCTCAACCGTTGCCACCCAGGCTTGAAATAAGACTTTTTGCAGAGAATACTGGTCGTCAAAGTGCTTTCTACATCTTTCCGTCCAGAGATGGTACAGAATGAGGCTCCTAAAAATGTCAAGCGGTTGACGAGTGTAGGTGTAGCCCCCTGCGTTGTACGCAAGGAGGCCAGGGGTGTCGTCGTCGAGCTCCACAACGGCTTCACCAAGGAGCGCAAAAGGCCAAGTGATCTCGAGGTTGCGATGAGTTTTCCATTCGTTCCATATGCGCTTGAAGGCCTTCCAAGCCTTTTGAGCCATGGGATAGTCAAGCAAACAATGCTGAGGTGTCTCCTTAGCGTCCAAATTGCAGACCTTGCAGTTGGGGGGGATCCCCATGAGCTGCAGCCAAGACCCCACAGGGAGGCCCTGGTTGAGGGTGCCCACTTTTCTTGGGCGAAAGTTGTGCCATATCCTGGCAATTGCTTGCTGAGTGGTTGTGTTCCGCAAGCTGAGAGTTTGAATGAAGGATATCATGCGCGGCGGACGTGTGTGATTCCTGGCGTTGATGTAACCTCTCTTCGCAGTGTATCCGAAAAGAGGGGCGTCCCCTAGGGGTGGGGTGGACTTCCAGTGCCACTCCCCTGGGTCCCAAGGGAGATCTTGAATAAACCCAGTTTCGAAGATCCAGAATATTGGAGTCTTCAGCTCTTTGGCGACTCTGAGACTCGCCTTGGCATTCTCTTGAAAGAGGATCCTAACCGGGAGGTAGGAGCTGGTGGCTATGGAGATTATTTGATTTGTGGGGGCCTGAATGCGCCCTTCGAGCGTCATTCTCTTGAATTCGATCACTCTAGTTTGGCTCGGAGTTGCGTCGATGATGTAATAGATCCATTCGAGGGGGGGGCCGGTCGAAGGTGGGGGATCGCTAATCCAGTCCCCATTTTTTAGGGGGTTGGGATCTTCGGACAACGGCCAGGGAATGCTGGCGATGAAGGTTTCCTTGCATTTTTTGTTCGAAGCATGGTAGCTCATTTCGAGTTCTGCCAGACTTTTCCACTCCTGACCTGATCGGTTCCAGAGGTCTTTGATTCGCGTGCAGCTTGCACGCGCAAAGGCGTTCCCCTCGCTTAATCTGCTTAGACCTAGCGGGGCTCCGAGCTGGTTGAGAATCAAGGGATTGCCAAAGATTAGTTGTCTGAGGATTTTTGCAGTGCTGGTCGGGGTTGCCTTTGTAAGACCCGGTCGGACTCGTGGAGAGGTGCAGAGTATACTATAAGGGGGAAGGTGGTGGCTTCCCTCAAGTTCGGGCCGTGGTGAGTTTTGTGTGTCTGTGTTGCTCGTGGATCATCTTAGCACCAAAGGTGCTCCAACTATGCACTACTCACCTTACGTTGGTTTTGTGCAGGTCCGTGTGAGTGAGTGAAACTTGTCTACTCCTCTTAGTCCCATCTTGGAGCTCCAGTACACCCCTCTACCCCTTTAAAGTGTTGCGAGCCAAGGAGTGTATCTCGACTCTTTACTATTCTGTTGTTTTTTGTTTGGGACTCACATTTGAGTCCCTCAAGGAGTTGGGAGTGCGTCACACTATGTTTGATGATGTGAAATAAACATGAAATAAAAAACTTTACAAAAAATTGAACATTTTTTATGGTGTAATCATTGGTAAGGACTTGATTTATCATTGTGAAGCTTTGGGGTTCAATTCCTTATATTTGTAACCTATGTGCATGCTTAGAAAGTTATGTTAAGTAGGTTAAATTAAGGTAGTTCAGTGAGGTTAAATTAGGTTAGGTTAGCATCTACCTACTTAAATGTTTTTTAAAAACTACTTAGGTTTATTTACTACCTACCTACCTACCTACCTACCTATTAACTTTTAATATAATAATCCAAAAATTATTTTCATTTAAGTATAAATTTGACAAATCAAATGGTTTACTATTTACCAATCACATAATTAATCATTTTCTTAATCAAAATGACATGGTCCAAATTGACTACTATCCAAAATTGTGTAATGTTGCAAATGAAGTAAAATCAATAAAATGCACATTACATGTTTGTCAGAAAAAATGGGGTGGTTTGGTGATAAATGAGTTGATCCTTGGGGTTTAATTACATTATTTGCTGTTAAATTAATTGCAAAATAACAATGCCACATAAGTTGGTTTGGATAGATGTAAAGTTTATGTAAATCATAGTATCTTTATGTGACTACCATTGCAACTTGGTGCCATATATATAGTTTTTTACGACTAGAATTTTATGTGATTTGTTTATGGTGATTAGGCCTTCTATCAAATTGTATGTGATAATTATAACTAAAAATAAATTGTAAATCTAGTTCTTTATTTGCAAATTCCTCATAGTGACCTTGGTGATGTTTAAAAAAAACTTTTAGAATGTTCCCAAAAAAAATAAAATTCTACATCGGTATAAATTGAGAAAATTTTCAATTTTCAAGCAAAGCAAATAAAAGCACATTAAGGGTGTGTAATTTTTCACCAAAAAAATTGATGCAAAAGTCTTAACAAAAATCATGATACATAGTAAATTGAAATTTTGATAATATCCTTTGGTTATCCTAAACACCTTTGACCAAAAAACTTAAAAATTTGCATGACAACATTTTGAAACTCAAAATTCATTTTAAGTCAAGCTTAATTTTGTTCCAATGGTTAGATAAAAAGGATTGCATAAAATCAATCTATACATAATATATAACTTATGTTCTTTTGATGGCCATAGGGCCTCATGTTTATGATTCATAAAACATTATCAAATAAAATGAAACTAAAAAAATTGCAGAACCCATTTATAAAATCTCCCTTCTTAAATTTAGTAGTGGTTTTTTTTCCAAAAAGAGACATTATTATGCATTTATTGTTAAACAAGTGTTTAAAAACATAGTCTTTGAATGAATTGTAATTTAAAACTTTAAAATTCTAAATGGTCTTTGTATTTGTAAAAACAATTTTGGGCTTACTGTGCTTATGCCCAATCAGAAAGGGCATGTACGTACATTAAAAAAACCCAATTCATTATCCTATTTAGGAAGATATTATAGATTTTTTTTTTGTGAATTCATTGGTTGAACTTAGAGGACAATATGTCTAACTTTTATTGGGTAATGTGAGAGGGGAGCTCAAAAACCTTTCTTCTGTTTTCCTTCACAAATTTCTGTTCTTTGACAAACCTTCTTTTTTTTTATTTGCAACGTTTCAACAAATTATATAATAATATATGGTTGAAGCTGCCAAGGTACTTTGGTATATTACCAAGGCTTTAAGATCTAAACCATTTATATGTGAATGAATGTTCTTGATCTAGAGATTGAGGTAAACATACTAAGTGTACAGATCACATTTACATGACATGTGTTTCTTCAAGTACTAGTGCCTAACTTGCCCCCGGCAATGTGCTTTTAGACCCATTACATTGATTGATTATCATTTAATGTCATCATCAAATGCTAAACATATCAAACTTCAGAGTTTATTGCTGATCCACACTGTCCATCCTTGCTATGTCACAACTTTGCAAGCTCTATGTTCGTGAGACAAAGTCTTCTGGACGCACAGTCAGGACCAGGGTTTTTTCCTCACAATTTGTGATGTACGTGGACTGGCGGACCTCCAGGTGAGGACTTACCCAAGTTTGCCTACAGTACACAGAGCAAAGTCGAATTTTTTTGGAAGCCCCCTATATTCTAGCGACATCCTAGAACCTCTTGTCTAAATCTGGTGACCTCAGCTTTATGTTTTTCTTTCGTCCTCGAAATATGCTGACTTTGGGCCAATTTTCTAAAAAAAATGAAGATCCTGTGTAGTATTGGTGCAGCCCCTTTTCTTTTGTCACCAAGTGCAAAGATTTCGCCCCAAAAAAGAAATTGGTACCCAGGACCAGCGCTTGTTTTCCTGGTGGTTTTCAAACTGGAAACTGTGAAAAATAAGTGAGTTTTGCCCAGGTTTTGAATCATCATATTTCTATAAAATTTAAAAGAATTATATCAGTAGATATATTTTTGTATTCTAAGTTCTCAATAAGTAGCCAACAAGTATAGAAGGATGCAAGCTTAGAACACTTTAAACCCAATTGGGTGCAAAAAGACACTAACCAAGAATGCAGCACAGGTCTGGCTAGCCATCAACCTCGTCAGAAGAGAATCATCATGGATCAATGAGATTGTGGGAAACAATATTTGCTAAAAAAGAACTCGAGAGATTGACAATTAAGAACATGGAATGAACCTCATCATCAGATTGGCTACAACAGTTTTGCCTTTCCAAGTCGCAGTGTTAAGATAATAGATCTCAGAAAGACAAACATTGGGCTGATGATCTTGTGGAAATGTTCATAAAATTTGTAAAGCTCTGGAGGATGGTAAGCTACAGTTTTAGGTTATATATATATATATATATATATATTGGTACATTCTCAGAAAGTGGAACAGCTTCACAATGTATATAGAGTCCGATTGATTGCTATGGATTAATTCAAAAGAAGTACTACCTAAAATTGTCGGGAGGTTAATGCAGTTTTGCTCCTGCTTCTGCTGCTGCTGCTGCGTTGGATAATCAACCAGTTGGTTTAAAAATCTGAGCTCAAGCTACACATCATAATTTAGAAGTGGTGCAAATTGAGAAGAGTGATTCGCAGATCGACCTGAAAGCGGCAAATGATTGCAACTTTACAAGACTAGAGGTCTGAATAACAAATTACATATGATCATGTCTGATCGAGAGATCTAATAGTTTGCTCTGGGACTAGAACCGTTTAGAGGATGGGATGATCTCTGCACACATGAATAGTAAGTACTAGTCATATAGCAAATCTAACACTAGTGTGGAGAATCGAATCGTCGACAGACAGTAGCTTCGAGTAATATGGTCTCGAGTACTCAGCTTGCTGCTGCATCAGCTTCTCTGCAATGATCCCTGCACTCAGGCCGCCGCGCATTCGCGCCTACAAGGATTATTGAAGCTGCAACTAGACTTGAATCAGTCACTAATTACTAGAGACAGGTAGTTGGATTTTATTGCTGGGGAAGTTAACCTCCAGCAACTACGTCAGCTTGTTTTTTTGAAGTGTAACTTGAACCAGCTGATTTGCAGACATTTTATATCTCCTGAAAATGTCTAGACGAGATGCAGATATAGTTAGCTGCGAAGATGTCCAGGCTAATTATAACTATTTGCAGGCAGCTAGCTCGCGGATGTCCACAACTGGAGCTGCATGATGCCATTAAGCTACCTGCATATTGCTAAAGAGATCAGCAGCTTGAACAGAATGAAGCGCAGTGTACCTTGCTATTGCAAGGCAGTAACTGTTCTAAGTCGTGAATGATCAGTCTAGTCGACTCCCCAGTAACCAGCAGGCTTCTGCATCACGGAGCTTAAAAACTCGATGTGGCTGCTCTCCAGTTTCTGATGAGCAGGGGTATAATGATTATAGCCCCCTGCAGTTTCATTTGAGAATCCTGCGTGAATATTTCCTCCGCCCAGTTGCAGCATGCTTGAATTCGTCGGCATGCTGGTCGACTGAAGCTCGTACATGGCGGAATGTAGAGTGGAGTGCATATGATTATCCTGCAGACTCATGAGACCCGTAGTAGCTGCTGCTGCTGGGTTCTTGCTCAAACCCCCCGCACTATTTCCAATCTGTACGGGTTCCAAGCTGCTTGATAACTGCAAAAAAGTAGGCAAATGTGGTGTCATTGTATTGGGAGGGATTTCGTTCAAGCCTGATTGCAGCAGAAACCGGTTGCTGAAGGATCCTAGCTTGTCTCCTGTCATTTGCGAGAACATGGAGAGTCGCTGTTGGGTTGACGCCATTTGTATCGTATTTGGAATCTGCAGAAAGTTGGGTTGTAGCGTCATGTTCACAAGCCCGGCGCCCAGTAACGCTGCTGGCGAGTCATGAGATTGCAGCTGCCAATCACTGCGCTGCCGAGTTCGAACTTTCTTGCGAGAACCACCACCTACAGGAACGTTGCGGAGGGTGCCGCCTTCCGTCCAGTAGCGTTGGCAGTTGCGGCAGAAGTATCGCGGTTGGTTCACGCTGTAGTTGTTGTAGTAGCAAAACTTGGTGTTCATGGACTGGCAACGGGGGCACGGTATCGTCACTCTCACGGGCCTCTCACGCATGCACCCACCGCTTCCCCTCGTTGCGGAACCCGGCGAGTGCTGATCTCCTGGCGAAGCCGAGTCCCCGGAGCCTTGATGGATTACATCCGGATCCAGATCCTCTCGACAGTGGTTCATTCTTAAATGCATGATTGCCATGTATAACACCTGCCTGGCTACCTTGCTAAATCTTCAGCAAAAATTCTCGCCCGCCCGGATTGACGTGCGTTCATCACTTGATCAGTCCTCTAGAGCCAAGTCCCTGTAAACAACCCCAGACAGTACGAAAGCTTCCTGATCAGGACTAGAAGTTACAAATGCTATCTGTGAAGGAAAAGACTTGTTCCAAGGCTATGTAGCTTTCAACTGTTCAGGACTCTGAAAAACAACATAAAGTTTTTTTGCTAAGCAACTGCGAGCATTAAAACCAAACAGCGACTGGGAAGGAGTACAAGAAGTGGAGGCAAATAGCGAGCTTCAGCTAGCATTCAGATCTAGTATTGCAGAGCAGGGAGTTTATATATGCTCCTCGAACCAGGCATATATACGAGTACGTCCAAGCTTTGATATCTTTGATTCACACAAAAAAGCCAAAAGCGGCCCTTCAGGACACAGCTCTCTACGAGATCTATTGAGATCCAGCAGACGCGAAAAGCAAAGAGACTTGCTTACCAGCGGTGCACGATCAAATTGACCCCATCTAAGTACCACTTGTTACGGTACTGCAGGTGCCACTCAGCTGTGCATACTGCTACAAAGCTTGACAATAGTTAACATATGCAGGGATGAACCAGCGTTATGCGAACTCGCGGGATTCTTCAAAGTTCTGATTTTCCAGAGTACCTAAGTACCAGTAAAGTGGCGGACGACATGAGGAACAAGACATCGATAGAGCGGACTTCGACCTGTACTACACTTGCAAGAAGTTGCTGCAGCTCTACTAAAAAACATACTTGTGATCCAAATTTTTGTATGATCTCGGAAGCTCCGAGACAAGGCACAGATTATTACGCCGACCAACAGCTAGCTAGTTGTGCAGGTCAGGGAAAAAAAGGCACATCTAGACAGACAGCCAGACAGACAAGACAGAGAGGGTTTTGAAGTTGAAACTGGAGCCAATGATGAGATATAGCTGGATAAAAAGTTTAACCCCGCAGCTGCTTGCAGCCAGCTCCAGCTCCCCCAGCAGGTTTAAACTCAAGTAAAGAGCTAGCTTCAGAAAATTAGGACATGAATGGATTCTTCACGGTCTCTGAATTTAGCCATCACCCTGGGGAGGAGGAAGCTGGAGCAGTCTACTTAAAGCCAGGCTGCAAGGTGCTTGAAGAGCTGCCTGGGCTGCTGCTTTTCATCAATGTACTTGTTTAACCCAGGCTTGGCAATCTTGCAGATTTCTTTGCGTTGGGGTCAAAATAGTTCTCCCAGCCTTGAGGTTACCTTGCAGGCTCATGAGCTGGTTCAGTAGAGCTAGGTCTACTGCTGATAATTGCTACTAAGGTAAAAAGCTTAGACTTTGCAAGTTCCTGTAGCTACTCCAGGTACTAATTCCCCAGTTCTAGTGTGAGCTGTGTGTGGATCAGTCGAATCCCACTTAAAACCAATCCAGTACTTCTTACTGGGTCAATTTGTTTTCGGGCAGACTGTCACATGAGCTGCTGCAGTGCTAATTGGTGAACTCACGTCATGCAGGTTGCAGCCAGGTTCTTCTACACGTCCTGCATGTGTCTTCATGAACTGTTTCATTTAAAAACTATCATTCTCCTACCCGTCAGTTGAATAATATGTGCCAGGAAGAAACAACAAGTAGAAACCTCCAATAGCTCTAGACATCTTTTGCTCTCCATGTAAATTCGCTCCTGCAGACTTGTAATTTAGGAAGAATCATGATTTCTTTTGGGGAAAACAATTTTACTCCTGGGAGAGAAAATTGAAAATTGAATTTTCGGACACCAAAACTTGTCCATCACTATATATCTTATTCTCTACAGTTCATGTTAATCTGCCCCTGAATTCCTAACCATGGGTGGGCATCTAGGTCAAAGAATGATTGGGTATGAAAAGGACCGTCTCCTTTTGAATCTAGTGGGCCCTCACTTAAAACATGTTGTAACTTAATAGCACATTTGTATTGAAAGTTGATTTTTTTCATGGATATATACATTATCAAGCTATTATTCTATGCATAGCATATCAAATTTGAACAAGTTTCAAAATTCCTACCAAGTACTTGAAAAAAAACCAAGACTTTGTTTGTAGAGAAAAAGAAAAGTTGAAAGAATGTCTAGACAAAATTTTTTGACCCAAGATTCTTACCACAAACACCTTAGGTACTAATGTATATAAAATGTATGAATGTGACAAAAATCAAATGCTCTATGTATTGTAAAAAGTTTCAAAAAGTGAAAATTTTGAGAATTTTGGGCCATTCATAGAACATGGCCCACATTAGATAAATTTTACTGTTCTTACTTTTATAAGTGAAAAAAATATTTAGTTTATATGCCTATATAAAATTTGGAACAAAATTATTTCATTTGACATGAAAAAAAAGGGAAATTTAACGCACCTATCATAGGAAAAATGAAAAAAATAGGTTCTTCATATGCAAACCATTCAAAATGTTTTATACATGCACCTTTTTGGATTTTGATACTTAAGATCCTTAATCATTATTATATAGTTCTAAATTTGTGATCATAGTTCATTTAATAAAGTTGTACATTTGATGAATGTAAAACTTGATGCAAAAACAATTAAGTTTTTATCATCTTATGGGTCACATTTGGATTCAATTTTCTGAAGGTGTACCACCCAAGACAAAGTAAAGATAGTCTTGGACATAGTCTTGAACTTTAAATTGTATTTTGATTCCTTTGCAAATTAATGAATAAATTTATTTTTTATTTAGAAGTATGATAGTTTAAAACACCTTATATCTAGAAACATCATTATTTAATCCACTTTGTGTCCATGTTGATCAATGGTGAAAAAGGATTAATAAATTATAATATAGAAAGGAATACAAAAGGGTGACAATCTGACAAGGTTCTTGGTGTACACTTTCAAAATTGGACCCATTTGGTTTCAAAATTGATCTCCAATTTGAAAATTTATGCAAAACATGCATTACAAAACAATAGAAAATGGTCACATGGAAAATGCAATTTTTGGAAAGGACTTTAACCTTGGTACCATTGATTTTTTATTTCACATTTTCATTTTTAAATTGGTTCTCGTGCTAGAATAAATCATCTCTAGTTTTGGAAGTTTTATCTTGCTTTTGCTTTCACATTCTTCATTAAATGTGAAAACATGTGGATTATAATTGATATAGGGTGGCTTCAATATATATATATTATATACTTAAATAACAATAGGGTGATAAAAAATAAGTCGGATAATTATCTAATACCCTTTTTTAAATGATTGTTTAATGCACATGGATCCCAAACTTTAGGCTAAGTGTCTCCCCCTTAGGAAAACATGATGAAAGCTTGTTATAGTGAACTATTATGAAATTCACATTGATAGTTTTTATGGGTTAATTTCAAATCTTATTCTAAAAAATCAAGGTGAAAGCACATGAGGGTGGAGCAAAATGTGTTGAAAATTTTAATGCATTTGAAAAATTTAGCAAAAATGAGATGAGGAACCAAGACTTTTATTTCAATCCTCCCAAATCTGAAAAAAATATGCACAAAAGATCAATATTCACTCAAAGATGGACTTTTCAATGTATGGTATATTCAATAACATCATAGTCCAAAATATTATGATCATGGACTTTTGCTTCTCTAGAGCAATTTGAAAGCATATCTACAACTTTTTATCATCACATATTAAAAATAACATAACATTTAAGATTTAAAAAATCAAGTAAGAAAAGGTCTCTCATTCTTTTTTAATTGAAAATCAAGATCTTATGATCATAACGTTCATCTAGATATTTAAACTAATTTTTTCAAAGCCCATATTTTTAGAATTTAAAAAAAAAATCAAATTAGGATAATATGAGTTTGGAATTTTTTAAAAAAAACTTTAATATTATTTACATGTTTTTATTAAAAAATAAACTAATGTTGGACTTTAGAAATGAACTTTCAACTAGCCATTTTGATCTACCCTAATGTGCTTTCTGCCAATAAAATTTTGCAAAATTTCTTTTGAACCAATATGTAGTTTCATGAAACTTAATTTCATTCACTTGATGGCTACACAGAAATTGGGAATGAAACAAGGACTACAGAGTCAAATGAGGGCTCAAAGACAAGATGACTAAATATGGACCTGTATGAAAATTAATCTTTTGAAAACAAGCTGTTTTGTAGGTAGCACACTACACTATGAATATCAAAACCATGCAATACCTTGCCATTAGACTTGCATAGAAAGCTCAATGGAAATAGACTTATATGAATTGTGAAAAGATTGTCTGCCTGGGTGTTAATATTAACTACTTAACAAGATAGGACCCATCTTAAATAAGATTGTTTGTAATTTTTCTTTCCATGGTATCATGTTTTAACTTTTAGATGGTGTGTGTTAATGCACCTTACATCCTTCACTTGCCGAGGTAGTTTTTCTTTCTGTTTCCATTGCAATAACTCTGTTGAATTTATCCGTGTGTTGTGCAATTTTCAATAACAGCCCTATCATTACAGAAAGCTGGAGAAAAACTGAAAAAAGTTTGTAAAACTAAACTCATTTTTGTGCTCATTTAGATTAAACTACAGAAATAAGGAATTAGACATTTAAAGCAGGTCATTTTTATTTTTAAAAACACTAGCTAAGCTGACCTTAGCAGGGACTCTTACTTTTTTTTCTCTTTTTCTTTTTTTTTGGGGCAGGGCACAAATGGAATAAAATATATCCATTGCAGAAACAAGAGAATTCACGAGGCCCAGACACCACCAGAAACTGGGTCATACTTTTTTACCTTGCCGAGCAGGCCCCACCCCACTCATAACCACTTATAGTATTTAGTACAGACTCCAGATGAGCACAGAAAAAAGAATTGAAACTGCCAGAAAGCTGTGATGAGAGTCCCACAGAGGGATGATTAATAATACTACAGTATAGAACTGAAACTGCGAGTACCTATACCTGCTGCTCCTGCACAAAATTACGTCCAATTGAACAGGTTTTACTTCGTGCATATGACGCTGGGTAGATGTTTGTTTCCAGTAACTACTAGATTAATAATAATACTAAAAGAAGTCGTCTCTGGCAGAGCAAGCAAAGCCAGCCCAGGGCTCTGGGAGCTAAGACACACACACACAGACACAGCCTTCCTTTTCTGCACCCTCTTCTTTACGTGATTAAAAAATTCTGCAACTGACTAGACTGAGATACTTTCAGTATTTAGTATTTTCAAACACCATGCACTGCTTTTATGCCATCATGTTTCCGGCCCACAATTTCAGCATCCTGCAGTTCTAAACTGATGAGGTTGTTCCATTCTAGTAGGACCCATGCATCGTCTGTCTTTTGCAGTCATATTTATGAAGGGAAAAAGTTCAGACTAAACTCATTTGTTAATTATTTCATTAAATCTCTTATTTATGTTATATCGGGCATTTAGATACAAAGTTTCACTACTTTCTTTTGTTAAACTTTCCCTTAGGATCGGATCTTTTTATAATACAAATTTATTGTAATGTAGCATAACTGGTGATCATCCAGGAGAAGATTTAGCTAAATTTAGCTACAGACCACATATGAACGTAGAATATATTAAGAATTTTATTTGCTTTTTGACTAGTCACTGGAGCTTGTTGCACAAATGTGGTGATATCAATTTTGTTTTTTGGAAGTCTGGTGAATAATTAGGGCCATTTATTTCACAAGAACCCTTCATAGGTGTCAAAATCATATTTTTCAGGTTGAAAATCCAAAAGCTTGCACAAAAAAAACACTACCTAGGATTAATGTTTTATTTTTTCAAATTTGTGACATACTGTAGCCTAGGGTCAGTTTCCATATTGAAAAAACAAATAATTATCTTTTTTCAAAAAATAATTTTTTTAATTTTAAAATTATATATTTTCTCATCATCTACTAAAATATTGTGATATGAATAGTGAAATTATTTAGACTGTAGCCTATGATAATTATGATGATTTTCAACATGTCAACTTGATATTTTCACAAAATTTCATTTTACTGTTTTGAGGATGATTTAATGACCAAACTGACCTTAGGGCTTAGTGGAAGTGTGGATCAGCCATTGGATGATTTAGCCAAATTTTGCAATGAACTAAATACTAAAGTTCAAAACTTTCAACATCCTTGGATATTATTTTTGGCTACCTTTGTGAACCTATTATAGAAATATGGCAACGTGGTTGATTTCACAAATTTTATGGAATGACCTACAAATTTGTGTTTGATTATGCAACCTACTACCTAGTATGTTTGGCTAAGTGTGGTTTCTTAGGATGTCATGGATGACCTCCTCAGAAAACCCATTGAAATCTATAATTATTGGGGAAATTTTTGCCAAAAGTAAAATTAAAATTCCTAATGCTTATTTTGGAGTATATATATAAATTTTACAAATTTTCATTTTTCATTTTTGACAAAATTTCATGGATAAAATTGTTAAGTGAAAGATGTTAAACACCTTCCCCCCCCCCCTCCGCCCCCTGGCCAAAAGCTTTGTGTGGGTGTCAAAAAATGTCAAAAAGCACAACGACACCATGTATAATTCTACCACAGAGTTTGACTAATAACTTACAAAGTTAAAAATAAATTCAAAATTGGATACAATTGTTTCAACCAATAGGAAGTAAGCTAATAATGATAATAACTATATTCTATGTCATTGCAATAGTGGGTTCAAATCCGATGAAGAGATGTAAAACATTAAGTAAACTCCCTTCATAATCACCTCCATTTTAGTCACATTCTTGTTGGTGTCACAAGTTTTGGTAACCATCCATTTTAGCAAGAAACATCATTTTCAGAATCACTATCACATTTGTTAGTAACACAAAATATTTGCAAAGCTTTTTTTTGTAAATATGACTATAATGAGGGCAATCTAAGGATAAATATTAAGGTTTTGTTAGTGTTACAATGTTAATGTAAATTGCAATGTTAGTGTTGCTTTGTGTTCAAGTTGTGCAAACTAACAAGAATAAATCTAGTTGAGGAGGAAAAAAACAAGCAAAAGATCTGGAACTTGCCAAAAAAAAAATGGAAATTAATTTTAAAAATCTAATTAACAAGATACACAAGCTAATAGTTAAGGAGTTCAAAACTCAATGTAAATCGTCAGATTAAAAAAAAGCCAAAAATTGCAACCTTTATTCTAGCATGAATGGACTGATTTGTAAAAACATTTGACCTATAGTAACAATCTTGTAAAGATTTATATGGAATGTGATTATGTGTCACAAAAAAAGTGGTCATCAAAGGCCTGATTATAAAAGGGGTTTACTGTATATAAAAAATTGCTCTACCCCGAACATTGAACATGAACCACACAATTCTACAAAACCATGTGCATGACACAAAACAACAAAGTCCAACAAAATTCATTGGGGGTGTTTAGCCTCTTGCTTGCTAACTGAGTAGCATACTATGGATCTATTATTGGAAGTCAATTTTGTTTTAAATCTATAAGGTCCAAAAAGACCCTCTTGACCACCCGTCCTAAAACTATGGGAAATTAAAGATTATTTATACTTTTTTGTTATTTTTTCTGTCCAAATGCCCCACAAATGTACTTCTACATTTTATCTTTCAAGGCATTTAACGACAATATTGTCTAAGAGTGGCTTAGTGCCAATTGAACCCACTTTAGGGCACAAAAATGATGATGTGGCTACCAAAAAGGGCATATCTTTGGTGGGCACCAAAGTTTTAAACATATTTTTTGTTATGCTAAAAGACCCCTAAGTTCAGTACGTTTTGTGGTTATTTAATGGGACCTTTCAATTGCTATACTTTTTGGGCTATGGCATGTGACCTCCAAGTTTTATACTTCTTTTTTTTTGTGAAATTTTCATGCTACCTCTAAGTTCCAACCTTCTATAAACTTCTAAATTTCTTGGCTATCCAAGTCATTCCAAAATGTGGTCAAAACTCTGGTATGATGTTTGCCTTCTTTTGCAACTATTTCTAGAAGGTTTTGTCTTTTCATGCAACAAAAAGGATTTGTCTTTCAATACCATGGCCCACAATCCTTGGATTGTCTTAGGATTGGTAGTTGAAGGATGCCACTTGATGAATTGATGAGTGAGGGTTTGGGAAGATTGAAGGGAAGAAAGCCATTATCTGCACAAAACTAGACGGTGGCCTAGATAACTGTGAAGAGTTGAGACCACTGTTATGTGGGCCCCTTCTCTTACGAGATACCTATTACCAAAGTTCATTGAATTGCTGTAAACTTTACATTGCTGCCACCAAAACAGATGTTCAAAAGTTGATATGCATGTTGGCTAAATAAAATCTAAGAGCACTTGCATCAAAAATTGTTGTCAAACTAGAGGCCAATTCTACTTATCACATTTATTGGGCTATGCCTTTGTCCCAGCGTTTGTTTTGTCGTGCGAATCCCCCCCCCCAAACCCCCCAAGGGTTTTTAAAAAGAAGAGGCTGCAAACTTATAAAAGGAAAATTTCCGAAAAAAAATGGGTCCATTTGTCAAATTGGTCTCTGCAGTTGATAGGCTGTTGCAGCTATTGCTGCATACTATTGGCATCACCTCAACCGAAGATGGCTTGGAATGGAGGAGCCAGTTCATTCTCTCCAAACAAGAGGGGTTGGCATTGGAATTTGGGGGCACTTAGTATTAAAAAATACATTCATCAAGGGTGAAGATTAATTTATAGATAATTATATGGACCCAAGGTCTACCCATTTACTTGGGTCTACAAGAGCTTAATCCTAGACATAGCTTGAACATTGTGGTGAGATGATCTTCAAACAGGCCAATAAAATGTACTTAGTAATTTAGAGCTAGTCGAGCAGCCAGCTGTGGGAAAGAGGATGCAAATGATTTTTTACTTCATACATTTCAAACTATTCTAATTAATTCTTTAGGTGTCTCATTTTATTTTCTTCTTGTGCAATTCCTGGTTATTAAGGTTCAATTTTATTATTCTGTTAGGTAATATAATTGTGAGTTCATTAATATACTGTAATCTGAAATGAAATTATAGTTTTAAAAATAATAATAATGCAAATATCATGGATGATGGCATGGCCTTAGTGTATTCTACAGCAAGTCATATATCTAGCAGAGGTATTTGCAATTGCTTCAGAATGTAGAGAGATTCGAAATTCTCAACAACTGCACTTGTTATGACAGACCAATCACCAAAATTTGGGGGAACCTAATTAGGGAACATACTCAACAATTTAAGTCATGGAAGCTGCTTTAAGTATAGTTAACTGTTAACTGCCACCACCCACCGCTCCCCTACAGCAATTTGTAGCTGTTCCTTCCTTAAATTGATGCAGCTGTTGGCTGCAGACGAGTACTACTATTCCCCATGTACAGAGTACATTGTACATTCCAGTTGACATGGCTGCAAGGGCGATGGACATTGGATGGGGCCCATGGAAATGACAAACTGTAGGGTCAGCATTCTCAATCACCACCCCAGCCATGCACGCTGGAACTACTCAAACTTTTCATGATTCATAAAGGTCAATGATCTTGGCCTATTAATGTTCATATGCAAGCAGGCAGCATCTTGATTGCCCCGTGAAATAATAATCTCCATGGGTGACTGCATGTCCAAAGAAGTTACGTACCAATTGAACTGCAGGTATGGATAATCAACTCTTCCAGCCTCTGGATCATGTCATATGGCTTACTCATTTTATTCACAATTCAGACTCGCTCATTATGCTCAGATTCCCCTTGTTTCATTACAGGTAATTAATTAACCTCAGGAGTCAGCACCTTGCTGACGCAGCAACTGGATGAAATCATGGTGAAGTCAGTGGTGAACAGAGCTTTTTTCATGATTTTTTTTAATGCGGCCTAAGTGGTGATCATCCAGTGGAAGATGTAAAAAAAGTGATAATCATCCCTAAGAAGATTTAGCCAAATCTGGGTGTCAACCAGATATGAAATAAAAATCTTCAATTTAACTTCTTTGTTTTTGGCTACATGGTGAGAAGAAAATATTGAAATCTGGCATTTTTTCCTTTTTTTTTTAATCACTTCCAGTGATTGAAAGATTGAAACCCTCCAAAATCACTTGAGTTTTGAATTTTTGATATTTAATTTCTCTTTCTGGCAGAGTTTCACCAGTAGAATTAAGATGGATGCTGATATTTGACAATGTGCCAGAGTAAACCAGCACACCCATGAAGGATGGATGGATAATGGTCAGGAAACACTTTTCTGTTGGGTTCCAATTCCCTAGTACCCATGGTGGGTAGCTTGGTTGCTTTTTGTACTACCTTCCTACTAACAACCAAGTTGTGCAGGTTGGTAGTAGCTGGGTAGATAGCAAAAACAGCCATTACCCATGTGTATAAACCAGTGTTGGGCGGTTCTCACTTTTTTGTTCAGAACTTTTAAGAAGGTTTTCATTTTGGTTACAATTATCATGTAAGCTGATAACTTTCTTCAGAACCTACCCATCAGTTCTCGTCCAAATGAAAACAGGCCTTTTGAAATTTCAAGATGTGTGTGGACATGGCGAGGCACATCTTGGACGGGCAAGTGGGCAGCTAAGGAATAAAATAAGCAGGCAGTACTTTTGTAATGCCTGCAATAATTATGTGCAGGTATAATGTTGGGGGTGGGCGGCTGGTTCAGTCTGGCCCATAAGTGGTTGCAGCAGTGTTACCCAGTGTTAGGTGGGTATTTGAACACAAAAGGAACATCCAGTTCTGGCTAAGAGTGCGGTAGTTCTGTGAAACCCTCTGAACCAGTTAAATGGTTCATCTTCCATCTAAAAACCCTCCAGTTCTGGGTTTTTGAGACCTAAAATGTAAGGACAGGGATTCATGAACTGGTGAAATCAGGTTTAGTCAGATACAGGAGGCTAGATTTCATGTTTTGCTTGAGTCTAGAAGTAATGTTTGTCCTCCTTAATTCTCTATTTGTGATTGATTGTCATATAAAGATGGAAAATGAAAGTGTCTAATGAAGAATTGGGATTTTTTTTGCACAAAGAATGAAATACATCATAGTATTGTATTATGCTTGGCACTAAAATGTTGAATAATTGATAATATTTCTTTGAAATTTTCAGCAAAACCATCAATAAATTTATTAAATGTTTGACAATTTTTAGGGGGAATTTTTAATTTTCTGCCAGTCATTAAATGGTTTCATTATTGATTGAATATTATTTTTTTGTCAAAAATATTTGTCAGAAATTGAAAAAACTGAATTAAATCCCCATGTTTCTACACACTGTTCAACTAAGTAGCTAGGATATAAAAGGATTCTAATAAATTTCTACTTTCATAGCTGGTCTATAGCCAAGCATGTTGAATCTGCTCAATGTAGATGATCTCTCCAGTGTGGCAACATCAGAAAAATGGAAAAAATAAAAATAAAAATCATCGGTTGTGTAATTGGTTAGCATCCCAAGAGGGATTTAGCAGGTGATGGGTTTTTAGAACCTGTCTAAATAGTTTTAAAATTAGTTTGCAAAATGTGACCAAACTAAAATCAGACTTCAAACATGGAAACAATTTGGCGGTTTTTTCCAGAAAAAAAAGAATATTGTGAAAGAATACTTCCCTGTTTATTTTTTATTTTTCACATTTTGGTGAAATTTTGCACCCAAAAAACTACTAGTCAGTTTTGGTATTGTTTCAAGAAAATATTTATATATCAGCTATGTATATAGGTCCAAAAAAAAGTTCGATATCAGCCAGGTAAGGTAGTAGGTCAAGTTTCTTGATACCAGCCAGGTAAAGGAATGAAGCTCTATATTGTGAATCTTCAAAGTATGCCGTTGTTTCACTATACTACAGTAAGCTTACAATGAAAGACTAAGACCTTATTTTGTGGCAAGTTAAAAGATCAGTACCTGCAAATGGTGAGCAAACAGTGTATTATGAAAAACTTATAATTGTATTACATATATTTTCTATATGTTAATGCATATAATGGTTTTTCTGCTATATCAATACACAAACATAACTAGAGTGCAAAATATTAATGTAATGTACTGGTGATAAACCTAGCATACCAGTAGACACACTTGCTGGTCACATAGAAAATGAAAGAATAACACAGAACTAAATACCAAAACAACTGTCGGATGCAATAGCAAGAAAAGCTAATGAGCAATTTTTCAGATCCTAAATCAAAGGAGAAAATCCAAGAGAAGTTGAAAGTCAACTCAAGAATAGATGAGAGATTAACTATGTCTGTAAATATTAGCAAACACACTTGTTGGTCAGGTAGACTGCATCAATGACTTAGCCATCAAACCATCACATCAATTTGTAAAATAATGTGATACCAAATGTATTTAATATGTTTTTTTTAACTTTAATGAATTTTTTGTCAATATGTATAACAACATTTGAACTTAAATTTTTTCATAAGTAAATAAGTAGGTACCTATCTAAATAAATAGGTAGGTACACAAGCCTATCTACCTATGTTTTTAAATGTGCTTACCTACTTATGTAAAATATAGATAGATATGTAAGTAAATATGTAAGTAGGTAGGTATATATAGATATGTATGTAGATAAATAGGTATGTAGGTAGTTACATAGGTAAATAATAGATAGGTAGGTAGATGTTGGGCCCCAATTAGCCTAACTCAGTTTTGGTTAAACATATGCAATTAGCTAATGAAGTTTTGAAGGTAACCTGGGGTTCATGGGATAAGATGGTAGGTTGGATCTTATCTTGGATGGACTATCAAAGGGTGGGTGGCTTGGATAAAATAAGTTAGGAAGTAGGTTAGTTGGATTAGGTTAAAACGAAATTGTTTTATCCTCACCTAAATTGATTAAAGTTACTGAATAAGGAAGTACGGATGGGGTGGAGGTGGCTTCTAAGAAAGTGCCAAGAATTTATTTTAAGTCAAAATCGCAATAATATCTTCTTCTTCAAGCTAAGAGGGGGGAAGGCATTGTTGATCGCCCTTCTACCTCCCAAATTAATGAATAGTGCATGATGGAATGGGAAGGCGTGAGGAGTGATGATGAGGCTATGAGATCTAAGCAACTAAAGGCACTAGACATATCATGAAGAAACAAGGTGGTGTAAGGGGGGCTATTGCATCATGAGAATGTGAGCTTCCAAGGTGTGCCCCAACAAGTAACATGATGGAGATGGAGGTGGAGGCATCATTCGTTGATGGTGGCGGCTATTCAAAGGAGGTCTTCAAGTGTTGTTCCATTCAAGGGCGAATGTGAAAAAAGGTACAAGTAACTGGTACTTTGTCCAATAGGGTAAAAGTTGAAATGGAGGAGGAGGAGAAAAGAAAGGGGTGGAACCTAAGAAGGAATTAGAAGGTCTACCTTCTTATTTTAGAGCAAGGGAAATAGGAAAGAGGATAATTGGTCTCAAGGAGCTTGAACAAGTAGTGGTTGTTAATGTGGTTAGGAAAGGAAATTAAGTGAAGAAAATAGAACAAGAGAAAGAAAAGATAGAACTATTCATGGGTAAGAAAGTGTTTTTGTCCAATATGAGTAAAAGTTTGGTTAAAGTAGGAAATCAACAGCTAAGCATTAAGGACTCTAATGTAACTCTCCTTTTTTCCTTTGATTTATGAAGATTTTCTTTGAAAAGGTCTTGCTTTTATTAATGCATGCTAAGTGTGTGTTCCTAGTTGTGATTCACTAGTTTAAGGTTACGGTTAATTATAACATGTGTAAAGGGGCAGGGTTGTGAATAGGGAAGGGAGTTGTTATATGGATTAAACAATGGCAAGAGTGAATAAAATACCTATAAAAAAATAAAAGCTTGAATACTTAACAATGACACCTTTTGGATGTCTTCCAAGGGGCATGAAGGAATAGCTTAAAATAAGTTGTTAGAAGTGGGTTAATTTTGTGCCTAATAATAAATAGGCAAATGCTAAATAGGTAGGTAGTTAGATTGTAGGTAAATAAGTAGGTAGGACATAAATAGGTATATGTTAAGTAAGTAGGTAGCCTAGTATGCATAGCAAGTAAGGTAGTTAACCAAATTAATATGGCCAATTTGACTAAGCATGACCATTCAATATGGTCAATTTGATTAAGTCACGGGCATCTTAATGGACCATATAAAAAATTTGTCCCTCTTGATTACATGTATGATTTAACATTTAATCAAAATGGTCACTTTGGTAAAAAGAACCAACCAAGAAAAACCATGTGTCTTTCATGCCCCATGTTTTTAATCAAAGTGAACACTCTTTTGGTCTATGCAAACATTTTAATCAAGTTGAACCTTTTGAAAGGCCATGATTTTTTATAACGATAACAAGCCACCTAAAGGAATCAACAAAAGAACGAAACAAATGTATGTCAGTATGGCCAACTTACAAGATTTTGGGCCCACCTTCCAAGAACCCTTTGACCCAAGTCTTGAAATTTGAGATTTCTTGGATAAGTTGAAGAATGAAAGGACAATCCTATGAAACCATGAATGCTTTCATTAAGTCAACTAATACATAATTATCATGTTCCCTCAATTTTTTGGAAAGATATCCAAAATTGCATCAATGTCTTCATGGGTGTGGCCAACAATTAGAAACCCTAATTACATTTTTTTAAACACTTTTGTTGTAATTAAAAGAGATAGGAATGCAAACAAGTGACAATTTTTGTTATCTTTCACACAATTATCCATTTGAAGAAACAATTCCATGGGTAATGGTTTAACACTAGTGAATTCACTAGTGCCTTCAATGTAACCAAACAACAAGAACCTCCATGTATCAATTTTTGAAAAACTACATTTTGTGGTTCATGTTCAAAGAAAATCATGGATTTGTTACCCAGTGTGTGGTAGTGATTAATCAAGATAAAATAGATCAAGAGAATGGTAGGGATTAAATAAAATAGTGAATGAGTTGCATAAGATTAAAATTGTTAAACATTTGATTTTGAATTACTTTTGGAGGGAAATGACTCAAGATGTAGTTTTGGAAATTGTGGGAATTTGGGAGATTGTTTTTTTACACATAAAGTAAGCCTTGCACTAAAAGGAATCCCAAAATCTATGACTCTATTTATGACTAGAAAATTAGTCATATAGGACATCAATGACAAATCACCACATAGTTATTGTGGACGAATGGATTAGGACATGTAATCATTTATTTTGTGACATGGCAACTAACATGGCAATCTTCATCCATTAGTCATACTAGACAACCCCTAGTCATAGATGACACATAGGGGCCATGTAGGACTAACCACATAACACATCCTCACGTGTATTGCTCCTACATGGTGTTCTAGTTTTATTTAGGGGTCCACACCAATGACGTCATCAAACCTATGTGTCACAACAATCAATGACTAAACTATGACTCATAATTCACTATAAGGTTGTCGACATGGATGACTACAAGTGGTCCATGTGGCAACACCTAATGTCTTTTGTGTTTAGATCAATGTAATAATTTTTAAGTTGTTTATTAGTAATGTACGAATGGGGATCACCCATGTGGCAAGCAAGGATACGAATACATGGCAAGACTTTATCCAACTAGGCTTGGGTTTATGTATGTAGACACATGGCAAACTACACATTTGACATGTGTAAAAACAACTAGACATCCACTTTGTCATTCACCAATAATGGGACAGTCATAATTTTTAAAAACTACAAAAACATAGTTACA
>Ga0209208_10001190_pt1 | contig 36350 bp, 33 predicted proteins | sample S1TSphfallax_3_FD_187694 | JGI IMG/M metagenome (GOLD analysis project Ga0209208, IMG submission 187694) | Host-associated microbial communities from peat moss isolated from Minnesota, USA - S1T2_Fd - Sphagnum fallax MG (SPAdes) (version 2) | ecosystem: Host-associated > Plants > Peat moss >...
AAGGCAAGGTTGCAAATCTAAGTTGCAAAGTTATGGCATAGACTAGTTGTTTGCTATATTTAGGGTAATGGGTTGTATCACACATATTTGTATGTTAGAGAGGAGGGTTTCTGAGCTTATGGAAACCTTTTTCAAACCTTTCATAAGGCCCTTTTCCACAAAACATTCCTAAGAAATATACTAAATACCCATTATGGATAAAAGGTGAATGAATTTTGCCCATCTAAACAAAAGGATATTTTTAAAACTTCATAAAGTATAGGTAAACTATGAGTGGGAATTTTCTTTAGATATTTCATAAATGTGTGAACTATGAACCTGAATTTTAAAAAAAACTTTCATACACATACTTGAATTACAAATGGGAAAAATCCTATTGGCCTTCAGAAATTGCTTGAAAGCCCTTTGGACACTGGATGTGGTTTCATTTGTGACAAAATGTTCATTAAAAATCCATGCTTTGGTTTGCAATAATACAAAATACCTACTATTTCATGGCAATTGTCACATTCCATTTATTGGCCATATGACTAAACAAGGTTTCTTCGTTCCTCATTTTTTGTCCAATGATTAAATGTTCTTTTTAATGTAAAATGGTATGCATAGCCCTATGCCTTTTGGTCTCAAACCCAAGGCTAGATCATGGCCTTTGAATGTTCATCATGATAAAGGAGCCAACTCATGATTTGTCATGGGGAGTCTAATAGAGGCCCTCTTTTGTCTCCAACTACAATTTCACTTGAAGAAACCTCTAATTTTCAAGCAACATGAAAAGTTGATTAACTAAAGGAATTCAATGGTGGTTTATAACACTTTTTGAACAATAGGTGGTATAATTTCTTATATCTTCCTTCCTTTGTTTGATGTTTTTGTTGCTATTTGTGAAATTTAAAGTTTTTTTATAAATATTTTCTTTCATCTCACATCTTGTATTGGCAAAATTGTTGTTTTTTATTAAGGAAAAATTGGCACAAGCATTGAATTTGGGTCTATTTTTCACAACTGCATGAGTTCATTCTTTTGGTGGTTTGGTGATCTAGTAAAGTTTGGGATTTCAGGTCTTCCTATTTGCATTTGCACAACAAGTCTCTTCTTTTGAATTAGCCTTCTTAATACCATAATTTCTTATTTGGTTTGGTAGCATTGGTGCCAAATAATTATCTTCTTTTTCAAAATCAAGTTTGACAATAAAAATGATATTCATGAAATTTTTAATCTAATATTATGCCAAAATAAAAACATTCAACAATGATCATTAATTATTTCACTTAATGTTCATGAAAATTTTCATTAAAAGAGAAGTTTTGCTTGACCTCCTCCCTTTATCATAGTTTTTGGTTACAATTGAGAAGAGACTCCACTTTATTCAACAACTTAATTGAATTGTCTTAACATTGGAGTTGTTGCTAAGCATAGGTAGGTAAAGTGATTAGTAAACCACCTACCTATTAAATATAGGATAGTGAAAACAAAGAAAATGATAGACCTTAAATACAACCTACATAATTATCTTAAGTTCTCAAATTTCGACATCATTGGGTAGGTAATTTCTTTTGACTTTCAATGTTTTGGGCAAGTAATTTATGAAAAAAATTAACATTTAAAAAAATGTTGCCAAACTTGAAAATGTACCACAATAGTAGTATGATTTTTCAAGCCCTCCTTTTATACAAGGTAGTACATAACTTGAACCCCACTTACATATCCCTAATTGCATCTATGGAGGAGTTGTAGTATGTACTTTGATTTATCATGATATATTCACATTGTCATAATTTATAGCTCAATTTCAATTTGATAAATGCTAGTGATTTAGTTATGTGATTTTGTGAAGGAAAAGCACATGGTTAGTTTGATGACTTTTGCTCAATTAGCAATTAATTATTGACACTATATTTAATTCATTGTTATTGCAATTGTTATGTGAAGCTTCAAGACTTACAAGGCAAGGTTTCAAGACTCATGTTAATAACTATCTTCCATTCCTTAGTCTCTCGCTTGGTAGAAAGGAAAAAATAAAAGGCCTCACTACATGTGTATTGTATTAAGGATTTTTGGAAGTGACCTATGTGGTGATTGTGTGCTTGAACTAACAACTTAAGTGATTACAACGCACATGATGATTCATGGTCCAAAGGTAACTCTTCCATGGTTTGGACACAAAGGCCACAAACATCCATATTCACATCTCCTATCAAACATTTCTCTGCCCATTAAGTTTAGTTCCTCAAGCCACCCAGGCCACATGAAGAAAATCCTTGTTTCTAAAAACATTTGAAAAATTATGCACCTTTGTTGCACATAATTGTATAAGTTATTTGACATGATACTTATATGTCAAACCTCCTTTCTTCACTAAAAATTTCATCATTCCCAATAGTCTAGAAACCATGCATATTAGACTTTTTTCACAAGATTGTTGCCTCTTGGAACTCAAATCATTGCTTCACCCAACTTGGTATTGTTGTCATGTAATCAACAAAGGGTTGTGTTAAACTTCTAGAAGCTAAGTTTAAAAGCTTTCTAGAAGTCCATATGAAGAAATTTATGGTTTCTTTGAGGATTGGACCATAGATGAGAAGGGGAGGAAATGCAAATTGCTCCAAATAAACAAAGTGACCAAAAAGAGATATCTAGATATCAGAGATCTTCATAAATGGTTTAACTATAAAGTTCCACTTTAGATTACACATTAAACTCCATTTTTACAAAAAAAACTACAAAAGCCCTAGCTATAGATGAAAAAAATGTGGTGTCCAATTCTTGTAAAAATAATTAAAGGTCCTTCAGCTACCAGCTTCATTTCAATCTCACATACAAGCTATGCATTTCAAGTAGAAGCATTCTTATATATGTGTTGTATATCCCAACTTTTTTTGTGAACCCACAAAGTTGCCACTCCTGAATGTGTTTCGTGTATAATCACTTAAATCGGCAAGCCCCTTTTTGGTTCAAGGAACATAGTTTGGGTGTAGTTATTTGGAAGTCCAACATCTCCCAATTAAGGCTTCTAAAGGTTTTCTAGCCATGTTGGCCAAATGTCCAACATAAGCCATAACAAATAAACTAAAAAATGATGAAGACAATGAAAAAATGGATGTTGTGATGTTCTACACACCTAAGTAGCTTGTTACAACAGATGCAAAATTTCTTTGCAATGCTTTCACTTCATTGTAATTTTTTCCTTTTTCTTGGAGTATCTCCTCAAATAAGCTCTCCTAAAAATGTGCCAATGAAATGAATTAGTTATTGATCTCAAAACTCCATGTATCTTGATTTCAATGCTTCAAGAACATAGTTGAACAAAACATGAACTAAGTCACAACTATATGTTCTAATATGACAATAAACTTAACAATTCCAAGCAACCTATTGCCTGAGATCAAAAGAAGTTAATATGAAGCATCTAATTCCCACCAAAGGCAATTATACATGTATAGTTTTTTTGATAAAAACATTGTGGAATTCCCACTTCACATGGTTAACCTACCCATGAACAGTTCTTCCAACTTTAGCCACCAAAAAACAATGACAAGATGAACATGAATGATAATTTTTCATTCATTATTGTTAACTAAACATCCCATGTTGCATGTGTTGACTTCTTAGCAATTTGGTTAATTCCAAAATCATTTGGGTATGCTTCAACAACAACATGGCTATTAACACCCTAATACAAATCAAACCTCTTCAACATAATCAAACATTCCATTGTAATAATGTTGTTTGATGTTACACAAAATCAAGGTATAAATAATTCCTTTGTGCCTACTCTCTACTACCCTCTTTGTTCCATCAATTATAATGGTCATGCTTTAGCGATAGTGAATTTAAAAATTTGACAATCCAAACTACAATGACACACCAGATGTGGACGTGGCTAAGAATGTTAGATGACTTTGCACCAACTCACCAAGAAATGCATGATGGGTTTGGTCACTACATCTTGAATAATTTTGTGTACAATATCATAATAGGATTTCAACAACAATTGTGTTACAACAATCTCCATAGTCTCTTGTTCAATTTGAGCATCTATTGACCTCATGAACATTGTTGGTGGTTGCAAAAACATGGTCAATGATGTCATTTTCAATGCACTTAGTTATTTAGTTGTACTAAACATGTTTTTCCAACATTTTACATCTATGTGACACCTTGCCCATCCAATACTATCATATCCAAATATCCTCACCCAAATTTGCAAACCAACCTTCTCTATTTGTCAACCCCTATCACAAACACTAATTGAGGAACAACCTCCTTGCACTGATGCAAAAAAGAAATACATCATTAGCAAGTTTGTTCATCTTATTAGCAATATGCTAGCTTCTACATGCAATTGTCGGCATTATGTGTTTGTCACAGGAACAATGTAGTCCTTCTCAACCAAAAAATCCAAGTTTTTGAACATATCTCACATCTAAAACCAGGCCAAGAAAGCTTTGTTGATAGTTTATGTTGTTAGCATGGGAGTCCTCAAGAGGATTATTCCAACAAGTTAAAAAGTTCCAAGAAAAATCAACAAAAAATTATTAGAGATGTTGACTTCATGAAGCTGAATGGTTGCAAGTGTGTGCTCCACAAATCCTTGGGCTTTTTCACTGTAGTCACAATTAACCACGTGCTCTTTACTAATGCCATTTACTACATGCACCTCATTATTAGAAAATATGGATGAAATCCCCTAGCTTCCTTTAGTTGCAGAGTTCCTTGAAAAGAAAAAAGGCAGCCCCTTTAACACATCTAAGTTGGTTTTGAACCATTGCCACTAGTTGGGTAATCATCAACTTGATGTAAGGACCTAAGATTACTAAAACATATATAGCAGATATTATCTTAACTTGTGATTCAATTCCCAACTTTATACATCTAGAGAAAAAATTCACTTCTAAACCTATTAACTTCGAAACTAACAAAGATATATTGTTCTTGGGGATTTCTAATGACTTTCTAGAAATAATCTTGGACAAACATTGCAGTCAAGAAATAAAAAATTTATCATGTATCTGCTAGTAAAATGCTTCAACACAAAGTGCAACAACTATCAACGGCCCCTTCTTTATCTCAATTATAGAAGATAGAAAATAAGTTGCATGCCCTTACTTGAGGGATTGGGCTTCTCTAGATGGAAAGTCGAAGGTCTTATTGATAGATGTCACACATGATTCCAACTAGAACATAAGCTATCTATAAGATCAGTAGACAACTTTTGGTAATTATTTTAATTGTCTTACTACCCTTTCAATTAATAAAAAGACATTAGTAGTTTTCTGCTTAACCTTTGAGTGAACTTAAAAGATATTGCAATGACTTGAGGTGTGATTCTTCTAGTGGACCATTTCCAAGAAACATCGTCAGAAAGATTCCCCCTACTAGTATTTAACTTTGATTTTATTTATTTATTTAATTTTTGTATTAAGCTTTGCATGCAAAACAATGAAGTTAGAACATAAGAATTCAATTTGCTTTCATGGGATCAAAGTGAGATCTTTTTGAGAAAAAAACATGTGATCACCGTAAAGATTGATTCATGGGAGTGTAGGTGTGATCATCGTGAAGGTCATTGATTCATGAGAGTGTAGACGAGTGAGTAGTCCAAAGTTTATTTTTGTTTGGAGAAGGTGTCAAACTTGGTGGTTGTTCTAGGTTGAGGCAATAAAATGTGATCACGTTGAAGGTGATAAATCATACTCAAATCCTTAAACTATGGTAGGAGAGCATAACATTAACTTGTTAAAAGCTAATAAATTAGTTGGGGCTACAAATTATGTTGTCTAGAAAATGAAGATGATGTGTTTGTTAAGTCGAGAGAACCTTTGGGAAGTTGTGTGTCCAGCAACAATGACAGTTCAAACAACTCCAATAGCAAAGTAAAATTTGGCTACAACAAGAATTCAAAAAAATAAGGCACTCACAATTCTTGTCATGTCTTTGAAATACGAAATAATCCCTTACATCATTGATGTTATAGATCCTAAAGCTTGCTTGTAGACATTGTAAAATCTCTTTGAAACTCGAAACACAACAAAAAAGTTATACCTAATCAACAAACTTCATTCTATGAAAATGGAAGAAGGAAAATTAGTGCATGAATTCATATGAGGTGTAAAAAAAGTAGTTACACAACTTGCAGGAGTCAGTGAGGTCATCAAAATACCATGATAGTGCATATTGTCATGAATACATTACCAACATCTTTTGAAAGCTTCATTCAAAGCACAATAGCCCAAGATGTTTTGCCATCATTTGAAAATTTAATAGGAAAGTTTTTCCTTGAAAAACAAAAATGAAAAACAAATTTTGGTTAGGGAAATGAGGAAGCCCTCATGATGCAAATTAGGAGAACCAATGGATACAATAAGCATATAAACATGAATTATAAAAGGAAGGACCAACAATTGCCAAATCCACAAAGATATTTACAACGACAAGATAGACATGGGGCCATGGGCTTTCATGACAACAACAAAGGCTATTTTCAAAAATTTCCACCATGCCATCTTGGACATTACAACAATTGTTGCCAACTTGGGCATTGCATAAGGGAGTGTCTTGAATTTCAACATGGATCACAATAACAACAACAAAAGATAAGCAATCATCCTACAATCAACACCATCCAACACAATCATAACAAGGAAATGGTGGAGGAACAAAAAACAGATGAACACATTCCAAACATGTTTGAAACTTTTGTTTAGACAATAGAAGCATTTGGAGTTCAAGGTCATCAAGAAATGAGTAGTAATCAACAAAGATGTTGGGAAGGATAAATTAACAATGAATGTCCAACATGTATTGATCTTGAAAAATCTATTAGATTTATTTCTAAATCCAACATATTCAAATACCAATTAGTATTTTGATTCAAGTGTTACAACTCATGTGACAAGAGATCCTCGAAACTTTACAACATTCAAACAAGCCATTGGGAATCAAAATGTCAAATCTATAGCCATACCATCTCACAAAGTTCATGGGAAGCAAGATATTTTAATTTCAAAAAATTGAGATGCAAAACACATTGTTGATGTTCTTTATGTTTGAAATATTACAACCAAAATCTTATCTATGGGGACAATAGTTGATAAAGGTTGCTTAATAATATTTGGTGCAAATAAGTGTTGGGTGTTGAATGTTAAACAACCCTCCAAGGTACTAGCAATGGGAACAATAAATACTTCAAATGGCTTGTACCACATGCAAATGGAGTTGCAACAACTAGTTACTTTGATGATGGAAACTAATTCAACAACCACTGCAACAATTAAGCTATGGCACAAAAGATTCGGTCATATCCATTACCAAGGTTTGCAAGTGCTATCAAACCCAAAACATTTGCTAGGGATGCCATTCATTTCCACAACATCAAACATTTGTAAACACTACATGCTTGGGAAGCAACACAAATAATAGATACCAAAGGCGAGTCAACATAGAGCGTTTGGAATTAATGAAGTCATTCATGCTTATTTGTGTGGACCATTTCCCTTAGAAATCTCTTGGTGGTTCAAAGTATTTTATTACCTTTACATATGACTTTAACAAAAAATCTTGGATTTATTTTTTTGTTACAAAGAGTCAAGCATTTGAAAAATTCAAGTTTTTCAAGGAGCTTGTGGAAAAAAATGAAGGAGAAAATATTAAGATGTCGAAGACAGTAGGGGAGGAGAATTCTTGTTTAATGCATTCAATGCCTTTTGTGACCTTTATAGAATATAAAGGTAGTTCACTATAACACGCACACCACACCAAAATGGTGTGGCAGAAAAGAAGAATCATACTATAGTAGAAAGGGCAAGAACCATGGCAAGTGAAAGTAATTGTCCTCCACAATTATGGACAAAAGCAATTAGCAAATCAATCATTTGATAAATAGAATTCCATCATAGTCCAATCATGGTCTCACTCTTGATTATGTGTATATAGGATAAACATTAAAACTATATCATTTGAAAGTCTTTGGTTGCATTGCATATGTCCATATTGAAAAATAAAATAGAAACAAAATGGAATTGAAATTTTTTTAGTGTATGTTTGTTGGATATGATGATAGGTCAAAAGGATATCAATGCTTTAATCCTTTGATAAAAAGGATAATAGTTAACAAAGACATGGTGTTTAATGAACATTACATAGGACTTTTTAATTTTCTAATAAAAAACACCAAAGAAGTGTCAGTAGGTTCAACCATACCATGAGCGCATTGTATCTTAATAATGGTGAGTTTAATGGATCACAACCATCGAAGTTTGTCAACATAGGAATGGATGCACCATTAAAAATATTACTTAATATATCAATTGACGAATCAAGGGAACCTATTGAAGACTTACAAGAGAATGTTGATGAATTAATTGTGCAACCACATCAATTAAGGACTCATGCTTAGAACAAACACGGGTCTTTGGAAGGTTTTGGAATGCACCCGTGCATTTTAAGGACTATGTAAATCTTGTTGAAATGAACATTCAAGAACCTATAGACTACTATGAGGCATCACAACGCTCAAGTTGGAAGGCAGCAATGGAGTCAAAAATTGAATCAATACACAAGAATAATACTTGTGAACTAATGAAGCTTCTAGCATGTAAGAATCCCATTACTTCAAAGTGGGTATTTAAGGTCAAGAAAACATCAAACACGGAAGTGGACAAACTAAAAGTTAAACTAGTTGCAAGAGGTTTTCATCAATGTAAAGGATTAGACTTGATGAAACTTTTGCCCCAATTGTCAAATGGCCAACAATTCACATAGTGGTGGCGATAACATCCAAAAATCATTAGGTCATCAAACATCTTAAAGTTAAAACAACTTTTTTGAACAAAGATATATAAGAAAAGGTTTTCATGTATTGACATAAAGGATTTGAAATAAAGGAAAAAACACTTGGTGCGGCATCTTCATCGAACTCTTGACAAGCTCAAGTAAACATCATGATCATGGTACTCAAAGATTGACAAGTTCCTAAAAAATCAAAGCATAACAAGGAGCCAAACAAATCACAATATATATACACTCATTGAAGATAATCTTTATGTAATAATGATCCTCTACATGGTTGACTTATTATTAACGGGAAGCCATGCAAAGAAACTTGCTTTTGTGGAAGCACAATTAGAAGGTCAATTTGAAATGTCAAAATTGGGAATCATGCATGCCTACATTGGTGTGTAATTCTTATATTTATTGTTAAACATTGTAATGTGCCAACAATTCTATGCACAATATATTTTAGCTAGGTTTGGAATGATGAGCTGTAATCTTAGTTTTGCATTTATGGATGAGGGTAGTAGACTTCAAGCAAACATGAAGTTAGAGTTCATAGATTAAAACTACTATCAAAATCTAGTGAATAGTTTGATTTGGTTAACACGAACTAGACCTGATTTATCATATGTTGTTAGTCATGTTAGTAGATATATGAATGTTCTCCAACAAACACATCTTGAGGCCGCAAAAAAAAAAAAACTTAAATAAATCAAAAGGACACCACACTTTGGGATCTTTTTCTCACATGAGGCAACTTTAAAATTAGGAAGCTTTGTTGATTCTATGGGGGTCATGATATCGATGAGAGATGTTCAACAACTAGGTTACTATTTAAACTTGGCTCCAACATGATTATATGGAGTAGCAAACTCCAACCTATGTTGATATTATCGACAATTGAAGTTGAATATCATGCACTAGTAGATGGTGCAAAAGAGATAGCCTAGCTAAAATTACTACTCAAGGAGTTGTAGTATTTGGAAAACACACCAATACGCCTACACTGTGACAATCAATCAACAATCAAGCTTGTCCAAAATCTAATGTTGCATGCACATACGAAACATATCAAAATACATCACAACTATATCTAGGAACATGTTTAAAATGGACAACTTGATGTAATGTACGTGGTAGTTGTGAAACAAAAAGTAGATATTATGACTAAACCTTTAGGTAAAATTAAATTCCAAGGTTGTAGAATTGATATAAGAGTATTCGACCATGCTAATGAGGATTGATATGCATGCTCAATTTTCAAGTTGAATCAGGAGTGAGGGAGGGTGTTGACAAATCTCACACTTGATTCCAATTTCAACATAAGCTATTTGCAAGGTTAGTGAACAACTTTTGATAGTTACTTTAATTATTTTATTAGTCTTTTAATTAATAGAAAGACATTAGTAATTTATTGCTTAGCCTTTGAGTTAACTTAGAAGATATTGTAATGACTACCTTGAGGTGTGATTCTTCTAGTGGACTGTCTCCAAGAAATAATGTTAAGGAGCTTCCTCCTACTAATATTTAGTTCTGTTGTTTGTGCTTTTGGTTTTTTCCTTTTTCGTATTTAGTTTTGCATGCAAGACAATAAAGTTAGAACATAAAAATTCAATTTGCTTTCAGGTCTTGTTGTAATCGGTGAAAAGGAGAAAAAAATAAAATCAATACATTTAAATGCATGAAAAAACCTCAATTGTTTGGTTATCCCTGATTTAAAACCCTATACTTTTATGCAAAACTATTGACATGGAAAAACCACCTTGGTTCTTCTTATACAATCTAAAGGTGTGTATTGGCTTGCAAAAGAAATGGACAATGATTCAACATATAAGAGTTCTTGGTAAATGGATGCCATTATATACACATCATCATCATTAAGTGTAGAAGCATTTGTGTGAACCAAAATTGTTCGTGCCTTGGCTACCTTCTTTGGTAAGGGTAGCCTATCAACTTTAGGCTCCTTCCAATCATGAACATCCTACCAATTACATATGTTATTTTGCACATCCAACTAATCTAGAAGCACCTTCAACATGCAATGATCCATCTTATGCTTTTCATGTAGAGTTGATATTGACATAGCAAATCTCCTTGTAACATTACACATCCTATCCTTTCTATGACTTTCCATCATACATGTGGAAAAGTGTACATGAACAATAAAATTTCAACATGTAATTGAAAAATCCCATCCATGGAATGTCAAAGGCCTGGAAGCAAATCCAAGTTCCACATCCATACTGATTATTTTCTAATTTATTTGATACATAAAAAACAACTAATTATGGTACAAGACAATATTCACAAAATAAGTCTATAACTTTATCCAAAACAACATCATGTGAACCGCAACCCCTATCAATTGTGTCACATTGATCTACTCTTCTTTCATCTACAATTTCATTCCTTTTTTTTTGCACAAGTAATGCATTCATGATGACTATACAATTCTATGCTCCAACTTTAAAAACCTCAACTTTTGATTTTCTCACAAAGGATCGAGTAACTCAAAGGAGGGAAATCAAAATATATACAAGGATAATCACCTCAAGAAATGATTTTGTCACTCTCAATTCCAACGTCAACGTGCTAGAGGAGGAGGAGGAGGAGGAGGAGGAGGAGGAAAACAAACAACTTGTATCTTCTTTCAAAAATTCAAACAATTTTCAAACTAAAGTTCCATCCTTCCAAACCAACCAAAATCATAAAAAACAAAGGAAAACCCACAAAAATGAACATGATGCACAACTACAAATTTTTTTTTTCCCATTCCTTTAAAAAAATAAGCTTTTAGAATCACGTAATGAATGAAGAGAAAAAATGTAATGGCAATAATCACATAGGGGCTTGCCAAAACTAGCATGCTTTCATACAACATGCAAAAAAAGGCTAGCTCTCTATCCCTCTCCCCTTCTCTCTTTCTAGCCTCCCTTTTGGCTCCTTCCCCTTATTCAAATCCACAATAAAAATCACAACTAGAGTATCTAAATCCACAAAAGCTTGAGTCTTCATCTCTTCCTCCTCTTCACCAATGTAGGGAAGACAAATGCGCAACAACCAAAGACATTTTGGAGAGAAAAAATCAAACAACGTGTCTTTCCATACATAATTTAATCAAAGATGTGTCTTTTTGTATTAAAAAAAATAGGGTGCACAAATATACATGGCTTGAGGCCATAGACTCTACATAAATCAAAAGAATAAAACTAAACCCAATGTGGAAATCCGCATTGACCTTGATTTTGTCTCATTAAGTGACCTTCATAAGACAAAATCCACTTGAATTAACGTTCTAAAAGAATGTATTTTCAATCAACCATCATCCATTTCCATTAAAAGTCTTCCAATTTTAAAGTTTTGGATTACACATATATTTACGATATGGGTAAACATGTGCCAAACATAATAAAAATATGGGAAAGGGATGGGCTTTTCAAAATTAACTTTCAAGAAGAATTATAAAACCAAAATTAAAAAATTAAACATGATAGTGAACAATAAGATTTTTTTTTTTTCAATTGCACAAAAAGTTCAAAAATGGAATGGCCTCCAATTTGTTCCAAGTAGCCAAATTTTCATTGGTGGGGGACAAAGACAATTAGGTATTTTCCAACAATGAATATGTAACCCATTGAAATCCACAATGGAAATTTAATTTGGCAATTATGTTATATTGTAAAATAATCCAAATTTCAAATTAATTCAAGATAATTCAATTTGAATTTTGTGTGATCACCATAAGGAATCATGTCCATACCAACCCATCATCACAAACTTAGCATGCAATGAAATAATAATGAGAATTGTGTGAAGTTCATTCATCTATAGGTTTGTACATTTTACACATGAATATCATGCATTAAAAAGATGTTTGACACACAAAAAATGTGTTAGTGGATGAAGCACTAACTATGAATGAACAAATGTCACACAAATTTTGCATCTTCCTATAAATCCATGTGTCAAATATGTTTTCTATGTATAAGATTAATGTAGGCAACGTACAAATTATGAATGAATGAATTTTGCATAATTTCCATCATTAAAATGTTGGATATTAAGTTTGTGATGATGCGTTTACAACTTGTGTCCAAATCAACCATTCTTTTGATTATTCATATAATGTACCTACATGGCACCGTAGTGGAAATGACTTCTAATATTCAACTACAAAATGGTTTTAAGTCCCATATGCAGTTATGGTTGGCCATTACTATTAATTTAAATGAAAATGAAAATGTTAAGTGCATTCATATCATTCATGATTAGTGATGTCCAACATTAAATGAAAACTTAGTTATTTGCAATTGGTAAAGTAGTTCATAAGTGATTAAACAACACATGATTTCTTATGCAACTTGAATTATGACGATATATTTTAGTTGCAAACATACGTGTGTTTATGGTTATGAATGCATGTAACATGTCATATTAACTTAAATAGTTTAAGCTTAGTCAACCCTTAGGTACCTTAGGTAATTTGGGCAACCCTAAAGTGCGCCCTTAGGTAGTTTAGGCATAGTATTACAAAAATGTGACTTTATGACAAATTTTTTGTTTTGGTTAAATATCTTAAAATAAAATGATTTAAATTAGCCATATATCTTAAAGTAAAATAGTAAAAAATAACTTAGTGTAAAATTGACAATAATAGTTTATAATAAGTTAAAGTTGAATAACCTATAATAATCTAGGGTAGATTATATTAAAATACCTTAAATTTAAAATGGGCTAAAAGTAATTTATAATAACCCACAACAATTTCAAATAATTAGATAGTTAGAATAGGTAGGTTAAACCACATAAGTAGGAAAGGATGAAATGTTCATAATTATGTGATGACAAAAACTATCACTTGTTTAGTTGTGAACCAATTCCAATGCGAACATGTTTAAGTTAATTCATGGATTGTGTAAAAAACTCAAGTTTTGTGATCTCTAATCCCTTTTTGGAGATTTGAGATTCCAAAACATAATGTGATATGTTTTGTAGGTTCTTCATGTGTTTATGTAGTTTTTCATTACACAGTGTTTGTGTTTTCATTTCCTATGTTTTTGGGTTTAGATTCATGTGTGTTGCAAGTGAGTTCATTTTGGTTTGGATATGGTGTACCATTCAGGTTTTTATTTATTATTTGTTGTGTGTGTCATCACATTGATTATTGTAGGCCATCAACGTGATAGCACATGATATAAGAAAAGGAGAACACCATTTCACTCACAAAATTAATGCATTGGATTTCTTATTTGAACGATATTGTTTTAAAATTTTGTACATTGATGCATGTGAAGTTCCATTCAAACTTTCTATCAACTCAAAAATGTTATATGATTACAACATTAGGAGTTTCAAATTTTAATTTTATTATAATTAGGCTACTTCTATGAAAAGATGCACATTTCAAGCCTTATATTCATTCTTGGAGATGGGGATAAATCTTACATAACAAATATTAATGAAGAAGCTTTGTCGAATTGTGTGAGGTATACATTTGTTGGAACATTGTAAGGTTCATTCAATTGACTTTGCCTAAATAGGGTGACAATGGGATGTTAATTCGGTTGATCAATTTGTTTTGGAGCAATTGACCAAAAGCAATTGGGTTGGATAGGTCAAGTGGATTTGATTTTGGCCATCCAAAGCTTATTGGATTTTATCATGGTTTGAATTTTTTTGGGGCAATAAACTAAGAATAATTGGGCTAGACAAACCATCTAGATGTGATTGAATTTGATTGTGATTGTTTGATTTTTGTTTTGTTTGGGTGATTGACTAAGAGTGATTAGGTTAAACATGCCAATTAAATCTAATTGGAGATTGTGGCCATCTGATTTGATTTATTTATTATTAGTTGACCAATCGAAAGTGATTAGGTTGGGAACAATAGGTTGAGTGGATTTGATTTGAACAATTCAAGGTCATTTGCAATTGATTGTGGCTATTTGAGTTGTTTGTGTATGTGTTTATTTATTTATTTTTAAAGCAATTAATTTAGATCAATTAGGTTGGATTGGTCAATTGGATTTGATTTGGCCCGTCCAAGGTTGGTTAGATTTGATCATGGCCAAAGAGACAATGTTCCACCAAATTCTAGGACATAGAAATATTGTCACTTATTGAACACTTATTTTGCAATGTGGATTAGCCTAAAGCAAGAAGCTTAGAGGTTTCCACCAATTAAAAAAAATAAAATCATCTTTTTAAATTAAATTTCTTTTTTGACATTTCAAATCAATAATTGTAAGAAAATTTGACATTTTCTATAATGGTTTAATTATTGCTGAATTTGAACATATATTTTGATACTAAAATTAAAATGTAATTACTGATGCCCACCAAATTACATAAAAATAGAAAATGCCCAAGACTAGTAACACGCATTCATGTTTTTAGGACAAATGATGTCCAAAATCTTCAAATAACCAAAATTCTCAAGAAAATGTAACTAAATCAACCATGCAATCCCATGTTCTTACAAATGTTGGGTTTTTTCTTTTGATTCTCACACACTTCCAATGCATTTTGTTATGTGTGTTTGAACCATGTCATGTATTTGGGATCCATACCTAACTTGTTTCCATTGTCTTTCCCCAACATTGGTACCTACCCAATAATGTTTTTGTGGATATTTCAAGCCAATAAAAGTTGAAAAGATAAATTTGGACATATTATTATGCAAAAGAAGTAATAAAAATAAAAAATAAAAAAGAAAAAAAGATAAAGGATAGTGGTAGGAAAACATTTTGGAAACATTAATTTTAGTATTATAGAAAGCAATGAGCTTTCTTGATGATGGAGTGTGTTGTTTTGGTGGATGTTTCAACTCAATAGAAGTGCAAAAAGATGGAAGTGGAAATATGACACTAGAATGGAAATGAAAATGGGAGGCCAATTTTACCATAAAACATGTGGATGAAGAACAATGGGGTTGTATGGATGTTTCATGCCAACAACAATAGTAAAAGATGGAAGTGGAAAGAAAAAAAATGGTGAAACCCAAGAGAAATATAGAGAGTCCAATCTGATTACTATAGAAAACAAATGCCTTTGTGGATGATAATGATAATGATGATGATGAGGATGAGGGTGAGGAGGAGAGTGCACTTATGGATGTTTTCACCTTGACAAAAGTACTAAAAGATGCAAATGGAAAGAGGATGATGAAACGTAAAAGAAAAAGTAAGGCCAGGAAAGAAAGACAGGAGGAGGAGACTCAGGATGACAGTAGAGAGAATTGTACTGCCTTGGTGGATGAAGAATGCTGTGGTTTATGGATGATGTTTCACCTCAACAGGCAGTACCAAAAGATGGAAATGGAAAGAGGACGGTGGAACCGTAAAAGAAATAGAGTCTAATCTTATTACTACAACAGAAAAGTAAACGCCTTTTGTGGATGAAGACGAGAGGGAGGATGAGGAGACAGTGGATGACAGTAGAAACCAATTATATTTTTTATAAATAATTGCCTTGGTGGATGAAGAATAATGTGTTTTATGGATGTTTCACACCAGAACAAGCAGTTCTAAGAGAATGGAAATGTAAAGAGGATGCTAGAATGGTCAAAAGAAATAGAGAGTCCAGTTGTATTACTATACAAAGAAACTGCCTTTGTGGATGAAGATGAAGAGCCTGCTTTTACATTTATGGATGATGTTTCACGTCAACAAAAGTCGCAAAGGAGGCACATGGAAAGAGGACGGTTGAACGTAAGTAAAAGAAAAAGGTGAGACCAGGGACGAGAGCAGGAGGGGTAGGCGACGACGACGACGACGTGCGTGGCATTGCGCAATTGCGTTGTTGCATCTTTCCTCTAGGATTCTTCGGATCTCGCTTGCACCGGGCGCGGATTCTTGCTCTTTTCTTCAGCATTTCGTCGCTGGATAGCTGTTAAGAATTTTTTTGTGAGAGGAAGTGGAAGTGGATTTTAGCATTTCGAGTCCAGAAAGCTTTTCAAAGACGCGCCCGGGGGAGGCAGACTTGGGAGCGGAATGGGGATCTTCATCTCCAAGCTCTTTGCGTCCTTGTTTGGGGACAGGGAGGCGCGAATTCTCGTGCTAGGACTCGACAACGCCGGAAAGACTACCATTCTTTGTATCCGCGTACTTGCTCTCCTCGCATTTACATGTCTTGTGGTAGCGGGGGTTTTGTTTGTTTGTTTGTTTGTCTATTTGTTTGGTCGGTTGGTTTCTGGCTGTCTCAGTAGTGGCATTGCGCTGATTGTCGAATCTCTCGGGCTTCCGAGCCCTCCTCTCTGAATGCACTATCTTTGGGGCAGAAAATGGAATCATCAAACCTCCGACGTCAGGAAAGAGTAGAAGAAATGACGCAGGCGTTAGTAGTGTAATTGCGGAAGCCCTAATCAGGATATTCTATTACAGCCTCTTGCTTCGATGTTTGAAGATGGTTTTTTTTTTGCGGATTTTGTAGTGCTTTTTTGTGCTGTCTATACGTTATAATGTCCTTAATCCGGCTGGACAGATCGGTTGCAAGTCGGCGAAGTTGTGTCAACTATTCCAAGTGAGTATTTTCAGCCGAATCCTGAGCTACAGGGCACACTTTTCTGCAATCATAGCAACCTTTTGAGATCACTCAGACGATGAGCGTCTTGTTCACTTGCGACTTCCCGAGCCAAACTTTCTGGGGGTCTTGTGTGGAAAACTTAGCCTAATCGACTAGACTAACAATTTTATCTTATCTTCCTTGTGTGTGTGAAATCTGTGACGTAAAAGCAAGGCCTCAATTTTTGCAATCGAGAAAATTGGAGGGACATGTTGCAAGGGCACATGGATTGAGAAAAGGGGAGGGACTCCACATGTCATATGTGAAGCCAGCCTTCGTTGGAATTGATAACTAAGGATTCATTGTCTTTTGGGTTTGATTGGCAGCAATTGGATTCAATGTGGAGACTGTACAGCACAACAATATCAAGTTTCAAGTCTGGGATTTAGGTCAGTTACAAGTCCTTGCTCCTCAAAAGTTCCTGCATGCTTTACATGCACTGTCAAGTCATACACAAGTTAAGATCTGTATGACATGTTGAACATATCGAAGATACTCACTTCTAGTATGCCAACATGAAGGTCCACAGATTCTGCAAACGAGAATCCCCTAACTCTAGTCTTGTCAGGTTTGCTGGACTATCATGGATCAGTATCCTGTATCTAATCATTTGAAAGAGAACTGAAAAACATAATACTTACTATTGTACCAGATGATGAACTTTTCATTCTACTGCTCACCTTGTATTCTATAGATTTACCTGGCTTTTCAAGTTCTCCATGCTACTTCAGAGAAGTGTAAATTCATGTACACAGGTGCCCTTTGGGCAGATATGCTCAGCTGGGTGGGCAAGTGAGGGAGCCTAGAATAAGGCCTTGACTTGTATGGACTCAATTAGTGAACAGGGTTGGCTATCCAACATGAAATCCTGTGCAATCTTCCATGCAGGCCTATGGGACTTAGGGCTACACAGATGGATGTCAGACTCCAGGAGGGTTTGACAGTATCTTATGTTCCTGAAGCAAGCTGCCAATCCCATGACACAATGTGGTGGCTGATATGACATGGGGGATCAGTAACACTCATAGCATTTACCACAAGTGCATGGTTGGTTCAATTCTTGTTGTAAGGAAGCTCACTTTCATCTGACCAACTTTTTTCTCTGATGGCAGGGGGCCAGACAAGCATCAGGTAATGAGCTTGGGTAGTTCCTTTGAATTTTGCAGGAGTGTTGTGTGTTTGACAGCCATCTTGCACTAGGGTAAGGTGGCAGGGATGAAATCTGAATCATGCTCACAAACTATGCAGACCGTATTGGCGATGTTACTTCCCAAACACTCAGGCAGTCATATATGTGGTAGATTCAAGTGATATCGAGCGCATGTCAACAGCAAAGGACGAGTTTCATTCTATTCTTGAGGTAGTGTAAGTGCTCGTCAAGACCATACATATGTATTATAATTTTTCTAAGTTGGTCCAGCTGTGCGCCAGATCACAACTAAGGATTTGGTTAAGTGATAGAACTTATCTGTGCCACAAATTCCAGCTGTTGTCATTATCAAACCTAAAGCAGAGAGGATTCTCATACCAATGCTGTCTTTATACAGCTGCTACATCACAAACTCCAGCATTTACATCTTCACCAGAGGAAGGTCTTGTAATGCATACCAGTTAAGAAGATGTGGTAATATGACATATTTCCAGTTCAGAAGAATTAGTATAATTGATGTCACCCTTTTGGCAATGGACAGGAGGAAGAGCTGAAGGATGCAGTGGTGCTCATCTATGCGAACAAGCAGGTTGATTTTTATGACAAATTTTTGCAAATATGTTTGCTGTTGAAACTCAGATGCTGACAAGGGATGGGCAGGAAGGTACTCTCCAGCAAAGATTGAGCCAGGACTATGGCAATTCTAGGACGATGGTTGCAAATGTTGATTAATTTGGTTTGAAGCTTGAACTGCCAGATTTAGTGCAGAGGGATTTGTTACTGATTTTAAGCAGGGTTGTGTAAGCACAGGACTTGCCTGGAGCTCTTGATGATGCAGCTGTCACAGAAGCTCTTAACTTGCATAAGATCAAGAATAGACAATGGGCCATTTTCAAAACATCAGCAATCAAGGGTGAAGGTCTTTTTGAGGGCTTGGATTGGTATAAGTTCACTCTCTTATGATTTGATCAGTTCTGATTTCAAGCACAATATTTGTTTGTTGCTAGCTCAAAGCCTAAAACTGTGGGCCATGGAATCCTTCATTTGAAATGTTCAGTGTCTCTTACTGGAAGTTAACCTGTACCCCACAAGTCACATGGTGCTGGGGTTCAGTTCTCGTGCATCAACTGAATGGAAGCCTTCATTCTAGGCAAATGTAGTCTTTGCATTCATGAGTCCTGTTTGGTCAAGAATTTGATTGTGTTGTTCTGGTGGCAGGCTCAGCAACACTTTGAAGTCAGGAGGCAGATAGTGTGTAGCATTGTGTAAGGATTTTCTTGCCTCTCCTACATATTCTAACCATTAGTCTTAAAAGCAGTAGTTGCAGAACATAGTGGGCGGTGGTGTGACCATCAGTAGTGGCATTTTTCACAGATGGTGCTACAAACAAAATGAACCATTACACACCAGTGATTTCTAGCAAATCGCATTTGTCATTTTGTGCAGGGAGGTGGCATTCTACAACACTGGGAGGCAAGGGGGGCTGTGTGCCTTATTTGTGGATCTAAGACAAGTTAGATGGGACTACAGGGATGTAGGTAGGCTCAGGCTTCCATTACACTTGCATCATTGACACCTGCGTACCCCCAAGTACAAATTTTTGCAGGAGTTCATGATTTCTGGAATTGTAGCAATGTCTAGAATGCCATTCAAAATTTCCATTCCTATCCGTTTTAATTGATAACGGAAAATGCATTGATGAAATTGAAGCTTGAATTGCGAAATATTTGCCAAGCACAAAGGTCAAAAGTCAAAAACCTTCTCTAAATCAAGCATTTCTGTATGGCAAACTTGATATATTCCTGTGCCAAAATTGCTCATTCATGTTCTGTTACTTTCCCTCTCTTATTGTCTCCTCTTAGAATATCAGCAAGCTTCCATTGTGGGCTGGCTCCACCAAAAAAGGTGATTCCAAGATGGGTGTGTGGTCCAATGATGAAGTGTATGGAGGCTCCTGAAGTTGATCTTGCAATCATAATTGCAAGCAAAATTCCTCTTTTCAGGTAAGAGACAAAGTGAAGGAGATTTCCAAATGGGTTTCAGCAAACGCTGACACCAAGATTTGTCGGCAACAAAGGAAGGAAAATACAAGGGTAAGATTTACCTCGTTTTCTGCCCCAACTTGGTAGAACAATAACGCGCCAAAAGTGGGAATCATTGTTGTAAATGTCAATGTGGGTCCATTCAATGAACCACCTTTTCTCATTCACTAATTTTCACATGCCTTTTTGAAGATGTTCAAAATGGAGAGCATACATCTTATACCTAGTGATTACTAGGGGGCGCCTAAACCCTAAAATTTGATAGACCAAACGGTTCTATGCAATTAGGATCCCTTGTAACCGAGGTTGTATCTTAAGGACCTCCTTTGCATCTAGTTGGACACATAATGGTCATGTTGTAGTGTTTGATTGTCTAGGGATACCATCATATTGTTCAAATTGTTCCATACTGCAATGTTAGTAGGCAATTGAACTATTGTATAATATTTTACACCGTTCCAAGGATTAACTTTAGTCTATTCTTGAAGAGAATTCTTTTTTGGTGCCACGAACAATAACAACTTTAGTCTATTCTTGAAGAGAATTCTTTTTTGGTGCCACGAACAATAACAACTTTACTCTATTCTTGAAAAGAATTCTTTTTTGGTGCCACGAACAATAACAAGGCCATCACGAGGATGTTGCCATTAACTTCATAAACAAGTCAATAACCCTAGGACATAAGCTAGGCAATGGTTGGGCTTTTGGAAAAACATGTGTTTCTATTAAAGGTTACCTTAAGTTTATACCAAGTCTCTTTCATACCATGTTGGTGTCCTATTTGTCTCTTCATTCACACTTTGATGTTCTCCATAAGGTTTCAAAAAGTCATGATCAAAGACAAAAATTCAACACGGGATTTTCAAAGGGTGCACCAAACACAATTTGTTTTTCAACCACAAAATACTCAACTTCAATCTATGGTATATGTAGGATTTTTAGTCTACTCAACTTCAATCTCTAGTTTATATAGGATTTTTAGTTGTAAGGTTATTGGGTTATAGGCTTGAGCTTTAAGGTAAGGTTTGGATTATAGGATTAAGGTTAGTGTTGAGATCTTAAGATTGACTTTTTGAAGTTGAGGTTTTGAGGTTTGAGACCTAAGGTTTTAAGGTTGAACTATAGAGGTTTTTGGATTTAAAGGTTTATATTTATGGTTTAGGTTTAGGATTTGTAGGGTATAGTTTTTGAGATTTTAGGTTTTATGTTTTGGGCATTTAAGGTTTGATTTTTGACGTTTTTAAGGTTTAATTTTAAAATAAATAATTTGGTCCTCCAAAGTTTCATCCACAAAAATAAAATTTTGGTAAGGGTTTAGGTAATCAATATTTAGATTTTCCTTCACATAAAAGCATGAATAAGTTGAGAGTCATGTTTCTTACCCATGTTGTAGGTTGCAAAGTGCATGTTATATGAAGCAACCATGGTGCTTAGGTGGAGAGACTCGACACTCTACCTAGAGACCTTTCTTTTTGAAAAGTTCTTGCTTTATGCAAAACAACAAATTTGAATTATTGTGTCTCTTCCATCTCAATCTCCTTTATGGCTACCATAAATTCTACTATTTGTTCATAAGACCCACACAAGACGACAACACTCATTCTTAAACCTAAACCAAATAACGAAGGACAATTAATTGAAGGTTAAGTTGCATCACAAGTTTGGTTCACTAATTCTAGAATCAAAATGGTCACCACAAAACAACAAAATATATTTACCAACCTTTCAAGCGCATTGTGCAATGGTGATTCATTAGCTTTGAAATTTTAAAAATCACCTCGAACCCTAGAGCAAATCTATAAACTTTCCAAGGGGTTTTGGAAGGTCATTCATTGGTTCTAGGATAAAAGAGTGTAGCAATAAAATAAGTGAAACTGGGTAGGTATCAGTTGTGTAGTCCCCAATGTCCATGTGGTGAACCTTGAAGAGATTTGCCCTTATCAAGGAGGGAGTCAAGCACAATTCTTCCTTATCAATGATAAGAAGGGTTCTAACATGGATGTATTCTTTGGGGAAGTGTGTTTGAAGAATAGTTTACAAATCTTTGCCCTTATCAAGAGTTCTAGATTACTATCTAGAGGTTCTAGCCTAATTCAAGCAAAAATAACTTGTGGCATCTTTATGTCTTCTTGGGGACATTACTCTGGAGCAAATTCTGGCAAAAATCTACACATATCAATGAGCCACTAGTTCATGCTTCCACTACAGTTGGATTCCACCGCTTCCACCGCTTCTTGCTTGATAGATATTGCCAAGATATGGTGGGGTTTAGGGTAATGATTTGCCACATCCCTAGGCGAATCAAATGAACCAGGATTTGCTTGACACACACTCTTCAAGGTCAAAAGTTTTGGCATTAGCCCAGCTTTAGGTGGAAAGAGGCAATGGAGGTAGTAGAAGAGTGATCAAATACAAAGCAACCCAAAGGTGAGGGGTCCAAGGCCCGTACATGGGAAAGTAGAGCACTGGCACCTAGTTTATCACATATTGTAGTGTGATTTGGGTTCATGGTGCATAATTAAAAACATTCATATGAGATTGGATTCATCTTTCAATTTGGAAGATATGGGATATGGAATTTGCCATTATGAACTTTTTTTTTGAATTTTCATAACTTGCACTTACTTGAACCTAACAATGAACATTTGAATTTTACAACTTATAAGTCCTTTTAAGTTTTGAACTTGCTTTTAATTTTTGTTTAGTGTCTCTTAGAATGATTGAGTATACTTGAATAAGAAGACTTGCAACAATTTTATTGAACATAACTCACCATGGTATGTCATGTATCTTGTTGCCCAACACTTTTGAATCTATGGACAAAACCACAAGTTGAGGCACAATTTATAATTTGTGTGCTCAAGCACATCCAAACTCTTCATATCATATGTTATCCCAAATTGCCAATTCAAATACCCACCAAACCACACTTCAGACATTGTGCTTCAAAGGCCAGTTGTTGATTCACCATTGTATGGACTTTTGAAACGGACCATCCAATTTTGTATCGCCAATTGAATTGTTAGTGTGGAATTTAATGGCATTGATGTGGTGTTGTTGGCATTTCTCAATATCTAAAATTGAATCTTTGAAAGAATTTTTACAACATGGAATTTTGAATCATTTTAATAAACAACTTGATTTTGCCAAATATAGTTGATCTTTAGTGCGTGAGAAAGATCATAGTAATGACTTTGTAACACACCAAGAATCACATGGATTGGAGAGAAAATTCTTTTGTCAACAATGATTATAAAATACACATTATTGGTTGTTAGATTCACTAATAATGTGCACCACATGACATTTAAATTACATTAATATGAAAGGGCAAATTAGCATGTGCATTTTCATGTCCATGTTATTTATATTGAAATATTTTAATAATATATCTATTTTAGCCCACTTTTAGGCATATCTACTTAACCCATTTCTCCTACAATTTTGAGATTTGGCATAAATAATGATGAATTATTGGGAACCATTTGGGAACATAAGAGAAATGAAACAAAAAGGGAAGAGCAATGGATTTTTCTCAATTTGGAGGTTCAATGGGCAAGGGCATTACATTGAACTAACAAATAGATTCAAGATATTTTGCCTTGTGGGACACACTAAGATGTTGGGGACAATGTTGGTAACTAATTAGAAATATTGTGAATGAACTTAATTCCTTGCCTTGAATGTTTTGCAAGCTTGTTCAAGATATTAAAGTTATTTGTAAAGTTTTTGAATTACCATGGTGGTGTATGTTCTAGAGATACATGAGCCACAAATGCAATTGCATTCCAATTGGGCACAAAATATGATTTTGCACCCAAGTTCAAAGGCTCATGAATGAAAGCCTTTGTAAGTAGTATTCTGACTTTGTTTAGGTCCTATGAACTTTCAAAAACATTTGGTAGGGTTGCCTTGATGAATGGAAGCCTTTGTGATTTGTATTTTGACTCTACCTATTATGCTCATACAGCTTTCAAAAACATTTGGGAGAGTGGCTTTCATGAATGGGAGCCTTTGTGGTTTGTATTTTGACTATGTTTTGGTCCTAGGAACCTTCAGAAACACTTGGGAGGTTTGCATAAATGAATGATGCCTAGCATTTGTGGTAAGCATTTTGATTCTTAACTAACTTAAGGGAATTCTACAACTCATTTGAAATGTGTTTGATGTCTTATTTTGATGATCTTTTTGACATTTTGTTTTGATTTTATAGTTAGATATGTGTCTTCAAACCCCATGGGAGTTCTAAAACTCATTTGGGACCTCTTTGTCACTTTATTTTTGTTTTGTAGCTAGGCAAGAGCCTTCTATGGGGGGTCTGCAATTTATTTGGGACCTTTTTGTCATTTTGTTTTGATTCTATAACAAGGTAGGAACCTTAAAAAACCCATGGCGGGTTTGTAACTAATTTGGGACCTCTTTATTGTTTTCTTTTAATTTTGTGGTGAAGTAGGAGCTTTCAAAAACCATGGCACCTAGAGCTCATATTTGACACTATGTTTCGATTCTGTAATTATGAACACAAATAATTCATCCTTACTTTATATATATATATTTTGGTTGTTTGATGAAATAGGGTTGTTGGGTCAAACTAGGGCCAAAAAACAGGGTGACTTTAAGGATAACTGTAATGTGCAGGAAGGATTATTGTTTTATCACCCTAGAACTTTCTTAATTAGTCGATAAAGATGAATAGGGTTCCAATTTTTGTGTGCTTGCGGAGTTAATCCTAATGTTATTATTCTAGAGTTTCATCTTCATGTTTTGAGATTTTAGAACATGCAAATTTATTTTTAAAAAAAATGCAATGTTGAGTTGGAAGCCAAGTTTTGATATTGTTAAAGTGCCAATCTAGAAATGCACCACACCATTCCTACAAATTGTAGTCTCAATCAGAGATTACTGAATTGACAACTAACCTTTAGCACTTCTTTGCCAAATATTTATGTATATTAGAAAATAAGGTTTGACAATTTGAATTAAAAAATTTCAGAATTTCAACAGTCCAGGAATAAGTATGCAAAATGCATCTTGTCTTGGGCATTTGTAATAATAACCTAATGGTTTTCAATTTTCAACAATTTCAACAAATATAAATAAAACATATTTACTTGCTTCAGCTAGACCTTTTGGGCAAAATTGTTTGGTGTCAAAAACATCAGTCATCATAGGTATGATAATCAGAAGGAATTTCAAAAAAACATTATGAAAGTGTTCATTAAAAGGGTTTACATTAATGTCAATGGCCTTTCCCATTTTACTATAATTTGGAATCAGACTAAAACATGATACTTCTAACCGCTTAAATAAATTTTCATGCACACATGTCTCTGTGAAATATAATTCGGGGAAACCCAAGAGAGAAGGTATGGGTCCAAAACTAAGTTCCACATAGAGCTTAAACATTATGTGAAGAATTCGTACTGATTTTCCTTATGAAGTAGGTTATGAGTGGCTTTGTAAATCCTTCAAATACGGCCTCCAAATCTCCACACAATGATGGTGTACAAAAAGTTTGCATTGCTTTTAAGTTACTATCTTTTAAGAAACGGTTTCAGATCGGACTTTGTCAGGTGTGCAATGCACAAAGTACAATGGAAGAAGCATGGTAAGAAGTATGTTGAAAGCTCCCCAATTGGTGAATATGCCATGCCACAACATTCCAGGAACCTTTGGAGAGTGTGCCATGGGTGGTGGGTTTGATTCTAAAAGAGTCCAGGCTCCAGAGATAGGTCAAAAAAGACAGGCTCTCTAGAGATAGGTCAAAAAAGATAGGCTCTAGAGATATGTACATTTAAAACTGAATCCATCATACAAGAAGTAACTAGCTGAATGCCCAACTTGGTGCCTTGAGTGAAGCAATACCTACACTCCTACTACCATGGCAAAAACCAGAATTATTTTGGGTTGCTTCTAAATGTTAGAACTGTTTGTTTGCAAAGACTAAATCCTCAGTTCAGATTTAACATTTTCTTGGTGTTGGGTAAGTCCTCTGTGAGGGCATTGCCAGAAGAGAGGCCTCTGTGACCCGTGTGAGGCAAGCTTAATCAAGGGGCCCTACAAAACATTCAGACTTGTCAAAACTTTTGAAATGGGTGAGATGATCCAAGAAATCTCAAGGCAGATCAATCTACAAGGCTAAAAACTGGAAGATCACTGCAGAAAAATTGGATATACCTTGCCAAAAAAAAAACAAACAAAAAATACTTCTCTACAATGAAAGACATTTCTTGAAAATGGGAGGCCCTGGCATTTCTGGGCAGGTCAAATTCCACTTTAGAACATGCCACCCATATACACTAGTAAATTAATCCTCATCAGATCTTTAATGGAATATAACTTCTGAAAGGCTGACTCGGGACTAAAGTCTTTGGCATCTTGTGTAATAATTTATTAGCTATCCTAGAATTGAAGGATACATTTTGAAAGACTTGTTGGCTTTAGATAGCCAAAGTGCATGATTTTTCTTGATACCAAATTACAAAATACCAAATTGTATTACAAATGTAAGTACTTATAATATAGGAGAAGGGTATATTAGGAGACCTTTTTCATATGTAAAAAGGTCGCAATGATAGTATCTTTTGGATTGTATTTTTTGGATTGTGTAAGTTATTATTCTTGTGACATCATTGTGATGTTAGGGAACATGATTTCTTCAATGCAACGAGGGATCACAATATACAAAGAAAAAAAAGTGTTGATGCTTTATGATCATGAAATGCTCTGTTCTGAATGAAAATCACATATAACACAAAAAGATGGGGCCAAAAGTTAGTGGACCAAAGTGCAACACCGTAACTTTTACTTTATCCATGAAGTTGTGCACATGATGAAGCAAAGCATGTGAGGGCCATAGCAAACAAAACACCTTTACACTTGATGACACAAAATACTTACACACAACACTCTGTAAGAGCATGCATGCAAAGCAGAGTCGGTAAATTGGCCTTCTGAGTCATAAATGGTGTAAAACTCCTGTGGGCTCATAAATATGCCCATGTTAGCAGGAGTTTGCAACAAGGTCAGTAAAAGAAAATGACTATCCGATAATGATCAGCCCAGGTGATACAATTTGAAGAGTCTGTATTGCATGGAATCTATATTTGCAAGTTTTATGGGTGAGTATTGAGGATGTAGGAAGAACTAACATGTTCCTTGCATGTGTTGAATATTGGTGAAGGTTGATATTGAGGCTGTCAGTGGGCATGCTCTAAGTGGATTTGACAATCACTTTACTAACACTCGTGTATATGCATATTTATGCAAAGGGCAACAAAAAAGTTTTAAAAATTGAATGAGAATGATCTACACTTACAATGTTTTTCCATGCGATATATAGGGACTATTTACACTTATACAACACTGGTATTAAGCATGCAGGAATCATGTGACCCGACATGACACGCACCATTGTGCACTGTGCAGGATGGATGGTGTGTGAATATGAAAATATACTTCTTCATTGTATTCCTGCCCCGTAGCTTAACACAGTCATTAGCTTTGTACTAACCCAGACAGGATTATGTGACCCAGCACCCGCTGGCGCACCATTCAGGCGCACAGGGATGCACATAGAAAGCAATATTCTTCGAATATGATTAAGCAATATGGTTTGAAAGAGTCTTCTTCTCATTGCTGGTGAGATCATCTTTGTCATTCTTATGCTCACACCACAAGCACTTTTGTGTAGAGTAGGTAGGGCAGCAGGACCCAAGGTGGGGGCATTCCTGAATAAAGGGGCCTAAGACAGAGGCTGTAGTCAAATCTGACCCCACACCTTCAGGTACATCCTCCACCCACGGGCCTTATGCTTCATCAAGCATGAGGTGAACATGATCATAATCCTAAATATAGGTCGATCATGAGATGGTAGGAGTGAGAAGCCACTTATGCCTCAATTTGGTGTAGGAAACCTCTTGTAGGCATAAGGTGCCTCTTGTTTTTGAAGAAGCATCATTCATCCCAATACAACCCTTTTTCCTCCTATACCATAGTGGAACAACTTTGGCCAAGTGGGGCAATTTTCCTCGTGTTCCCACTACTTAAGGGGACGCAACTCATGACGCAACTCATGACAATTTGTTTTATGCTCAATAGTCGACAACACTACTCATCATGATGACATTCTTTGATGCACAATTCTTGCACGAGTATATGTGGGGCGATGTTTCGGATGGTGGTACATTGGAATCAGAATTGGAATTTGAGAATGTGACCAAAGAAGGTCTCATCAAAACCTCTTTCTAGGGACTTATTTTACAATATGCATTCAATTACAATTATTGTATATGGTGTGGGGCCCTCGGTGAAAATTCTCACTTTGATTCAATCCTCGAAAGCTACATTTACCTTATTTTGCAAGATCTATTTGAGGTCGATCATGCAAACTAATTTTAATTTGCATCAACCAGGTAATGGCAATATCCATCAAGCTTTTTTAATAGAAGGTGCCTCAAAGTATCTAGATTTATTTTAATGGTGTGAAACAAATATTCAAAATCAACCTATGATCATTACATTTGAGGTTCATCAATTGTATTCAGCAATGATGATTTATAGGCTTCCATTGATAAAAGCAACAATAATTGTGAGTCATAATTGGTAACCAAATTAACTACATTTTCACGGCCCACATAACTAATGATTAGACCCAAACCTTTAAACCTAGGACTAATGTTGATGTTAACATCTAATGACTTTTCCTCCTATCAAATCCTTGGAAAGAAGAAATGAAGGGCATAAGCATTTCCAAAATTTGATACTTCATTCTTTCAATAACTTTTCCAACTTTTCATAAAAAAATGGACGTCTCTACATTAGTCAAGATATCAAGGACAATTTAATGTAAAAGTTCATCATGAATCTCATGACAAGTGGAAATGAGAAAATGTAAAGCATTTCCAAGCAACTAATGACCACGACTTTGGTTCATCACAGACACAAACTATTGATGACAAAACTTTCACAACAATTTGCTTAAGTTTGTGGAGATGGTACACTACTTTACAATGCCACTATTTACTAATTATAACACAAGGCAAAGCTGAAATGAAATATCAAAACATGTTGTAATAGTAACACCCAACTTGTAAACTTGGTGAAAAACCCAAGGATGCAAAAAGCCCAAACAAATTGTTTATTGGAATTGGGAACAAACATCCTCATGTAAGATTTGCAAACTAAATATTAAAAAAAAAAAAATCAACAATTTTTTTAAAATCGCATCCTAGTCACTTGGTTTTCACTAGTGTGTTTAGTTTTTAAAAAATGAACCCAAAATCTATGCAAGATTTGTCCCATGTTTGCTTCCCTTTGCCACTTTTCTTTGGCCATGTTTTTTGAATGTCAACTTGAGTAGACTTGATAGATGTAAAGTTAAAACCCCGGGCAACTTTGTCATTTGTAGTAGTGTATTAACAAAGCTTGGATAATGCATGTTCCATCAAATGGTTCAAACATACCCAAGGTATCACAAGATATAATTGAGTTTACGGCATATTCACAGGTTTGCAAATTGGATCCCTTATCCTTAACATATACCCAAATCTTTTGAATTAAGTTAAACATGTTGAAGAGTTGCCATAATAAGATTGCCATGGTTACATTAGAAAGGTATCAAAAGCTTCAAACAACCCAAGTGTCTTACATGCCTTGGTTGTTAATCATTCAAGAAAAAAATTACAACCATAGGAAACACATCATGAACCCCTTTTGACATCCAAAGATCAAAAGTGCAAATGGTTAAATCACATTTGGGCAATATAGATTGAACATATTCAACCAAAGTTTTTTGCACTAAAGAAAGAAAAATTCCTTTAACAAAAGCTTTCTTGGATGGGAAGACAACCTTCATGCATAATTTATATGCCAATGTTTACAATGAAATTGATTTCACTATCTTGAATGGTAGAAAGCCCTAGTTGATCACAAACAACATGACATCCTCCATGAAGCATTTCTATGTGGCATGATTTTTTAGAAACCCAGAAAACTAAAAGTGGCACTTGGTGTTAGATTTAGCCTCTTATTAGCTAGTTCCTAATTAGACGGGGATTTAAGATGACTTGCAACTTGCTATTCACACAATTTGGAGGAGGTTTTATGTTTTACCTCCACATGTTTTTTCATGGTAATACTGCCATTTGCTTTATGGTAAGTAATGAAACCATTATAACACCTAGTGCACAAGGCCAAAATTTTAGGATCACATGTATGATTATGGCAAATTATGCATCAAATGATTTGATTCACATTCATATTTACAAGTTGGTTGTCATTTACTTTGAAAAAAACCCATGTTAATGAGTTATGATTGTAAGGTTTCCAAACAACTCCTTGTTTTTTCAACTCCTCCATGTGCATTTCAAATAGGTGTCATGCACCTCATCACCATTGGCATTTTCTAAACCTTGTTTTTCATTACCTTCAACTTGTAAATTATCTATGTTGTTGCTACTACCACATCCTACAAAAGCTAATGAGGAGGAATTGAAGTTAAAGGCAACATCATGCATTTTCATTGTAGAGACCATTTTCTTGTTGATTAACATTTTGAGAAAAATGAAAAATGAAACCTAAGATCCAACAATTTTAAAAAAAAAGTAGGAATAGTAATTGAACCAAACCATAGCTTGTGAAAGCCCAAACCCAATAGTGAAATCATTTTTAGAAAAAAAAGGAGTTTGTGACAAAATGTTGTTTTTTCAAAAAATTATGCCACTTTTGGATGATTTTTAGTTTTAAATTTTTTTGATAAAAAAATCTACAAATGGAAAACAATAAATTTGTTTGAAAGGATTGAATATTATCTTACCACAAATGGCATATTTGCAAGGTAACATAAGCTTTTATGTCACCTCATTGCTCAAATTTAATATGAGAGTGCCTATGGGGTGTGATGATGAAGATGTTCTTAGGCACCCATATTAAAAAAGTTTAGACCAAAATATGGGTTTTCAAGTAACAACAAGGAATTTTAAAATTTTGAACTGTGAATGCAAATGTAATGAACTTTGAAAGCAATCTTGGAACATCTCCATCCACATTAGTAAAAATTCTTGTACTCACAATTTTGGATGAAGCATAACAATTCAATTGTGTGCAATCATTATTTTTCACACTAAGTTTGCTTAGTGTAGTGCTTACAAGCAAGCCTACACTAAAAGGAAATGACTATTTTTTATTGGCTTAGGTGATGAGATTGGAATAATCTTTCCATTTGTACTTTACAAATTTTCACTAGACTAAATGAGGGGAGAATAAATAAAATTGAGTCTTGAATGCGATGAATAGTGAAAAAACATACACTCTAATTTTCTTGAAGGTTAAGGAAGGTTGCTATGACCTAGCATTCACAAGTGCACTAGTTGGTGGATGAGGCTATTTAGGCCATTTTGGGATGAACCCAGACTAGAGTTTTTTTCCCTCTTTCCCTTGTTCCACCCCACCCTTCAATTTGAAAAAAACAAAACACTTAACTATTCAATAACATCCCTAGCTACCTTAACAACAAAGCCGTTTCTTCTTCCTTTTCTCTTTTCTTTTATTCTAGCAACAATGCACTTTCTCCTTCTTTCTTCTTCTTCTTCTAATAGTAGCACCTTCAAGTTCCCTTTTTTTGCCTTCTTCTAGTAATGTAGGGAGCAATGATTTTCAATGCCCTTCTTCCAAACACCTTCTTGTTATTTTTCCAACAATAAATTTTTAATGCATTCCAAGTAAGTTCTTTTTTTTCTTTTTGTCCTTTTTGTGTTTGTGAAAGAAAGAAGATGGGCGTGTGTGTGGCAACATGAAAAAGAATGAAAGGGATAGAAAGAGGGAGAAGGAGATAGAGAGAGTGTGTGTGTGACAAGATAGGTAGGGCAGAAAGAAGGACAAGGGATGTGTGTTGCAACAAGACATAAAAGAGGGAGATAAGGAAAGTGTGTGTGCCAATAGAACAAGCGGGGTAGAAAGAGGGAAAGAAAGAGAAGGGTAGTAGGATAAGCACGCCAAAAAGAGGGAAAAAATAAGAGGGGCAAAAAAAAGGAGAAAGGGAGGGCAACAAGATAGGCAAGGCATAAAGAAGGAAAGAGGGAGAGGGGCAAAAAAAGGGAAAGAGGGGGTGAGGCAATAAGATAAGCAAAGTTTAAAAAAAAGGATTGAAAATGATGAGGTTCTTGCTAACACCCTCTTTCAGTGCAAATTCTCTTATGTTAAAATGGCAAAGGTTGCATGGAATGCAACCTTGTGAAAGCAAAAATTTAGCAATTAGTCCACTCAAGTTGAAGAGATGCAAGTAATCCATGATTTTCACGCATCAAAGATGATTCATGAATGGTATGTGTTTTCAAATTCCTTCATTAATTCAGGTCCAATTGAAAATTTCAAGTTTTAAACCAATTCTTTAATTGTGGTTTAGGTTGTTTGGAAACACAAAGGATTGGATGTGGTAGATGTAGTTCATCTTGCCATAAAACACTACCAGATGTAAATGCACCATCACACAACAAGGATGCCAAAGGTGGTAGAGTTTACCTCCAAGTTCATAGCTTTAATGATGATGGTCTTTGAATTAGACAAATGATTTTTTTGCATTTTTTGAAAGCTCTTTGAACATTATTGGTTACATTTATGTGGATTAGTACATTTTCCATCAAACTTTTTGGCACTTGTCAATATAATTTTTCACAAGTCATATTGAAAACTATTTTTTGTAACCATGTTTTGTGATGCAATATTTAATTTATTAAGTCTTTAATAAGTATGCAAAAAAACGATTCCATAATACTTACATATACACAACAAACCATTAATACGAAAGCTGCAATGTTCATATTTTTGATGTTTATTTGCCATTGAAATAAACACAACATTTGCAATATTCACACATTAAGGTCACAAATCAAATTGGATTCAAGGTATTCAAAATGTAATACCCACATGACATTCACAAATCACACATTGGGTTTTTCCTCTTCAAATGTAATACCTACATAGGGGTTGTAAAACCTTTTGTATAACTTGCATTCAACTAAACAAATATGATTGATGCAAATGTTGCAATTTTGCAAAAAAAATCCTTTTAAGGGGGACTTAGCCCAATAGACAACATTTTCAACAATGCCCAAGTGTGGGTATTTCAATTCTTATCAAATTGTTTTAAACCTAGAGAAATTATTATTAGAATTAATAAGAGCTAAATTATTGAAATAATAATAATAATAAAGTTAGCCTAGGCCAATTACTAGCTAGTTACAATAACAATAAAAATTATTATTATTATTATTACTTGGGCTTTGTGCTACTTCACACTACCAATGATGATTAAATGATTCAAAAAAAGGTTATACACTCCCCAATGTTACAAAAAAACTTTACCAAAAAAATAATTGAAATTTATTGAAATAAGAGTTCTTTTTGTATTTGACTAATGATAATTTAATATTTGCTTCTTTTATTTATTTAGAATATTCATTATTTAATTGAAATTATAATATATATATATTATTACCTATTAAGGATTATTATTTATGATAGGTAGGAGGGAGAGGGGTAGGTAGGTAAGAATATGAATGACATATGTATGTAAGGGTGGGTGCCTAGTTGGGTGATAGGCATATAGGTTGGGGGGTTGAATCTAGTAGGTGGGTAGGTGGGAAAAGCGGGCGGGGATCTAGTAGGTAGGTGATAAGGCAAGGCCTTGATTCTTAATTCTTAGTTGGTAGTTAGTGCCAAAAAGGCGGGTAATATGTGTTTAGTAGGTGAGGTCAGAGTTAGGAAAAAAACATGACATGCTGAAATTTTCGAAAATTATCTTTCCCAAATAACTTTTTTTTTGGTGAAGGAAAATGAAGCATCTTTTAATAAAAAAAATATTCTCGAATATTTTTAATTTCTCAAAATGGAATCTTAATAATTAAATAATTATTACGCAAAGACCGGGTGAACCTTCAATTTCGAATATTGTTCATTAAATCAAGTATTCCTCAAATTATATATTTTCACAAAACACATTCATGCAAAAATTACTTAAGAAGCATTATTTACTAGAACAAATTGCATTCTGATTCCAAATCATAGTAAAATGAGTTTTGAGAGTTGGCTCCCCAATAGCCTAACTCACTTGTGATTTTCATTACCCTCATTCATTGGTGCACTCTTGAGCTTGGACAACAAGGTTCACCAATTGGAGTCCCAATGCATGTATGTACTTATGTGATCAAAACCTGACCCAAATGTAGGTGGCAAAGCCTTTTTGGTCAGATGACCATCTGAAAGCCTTAAGAAAAGCCCTTCTATGGTGCCAAACATACCTAGCTACCTAGTCTTCCCTTTTCTCTTTCCCACAAAATTCTTTGTTGTTGCAACAAATCAAACAATAGCTACAAATTTATACTATCTTTTAAGTAAATTATGAAGTTATTAAAAGACTATAGATATTTTTAAATGCCATGGCATCAAGGTGGCAATTGGGTGTTAATAATCCTTTTGAAGTCCAAAGACTTTTTCAGGCTCTCTCAATATCTTCTTCTCAGGTTAGCCCAAGGGTGTGTAGTAGTAGGCCTGAAAATTAGGGGAGGCCCACATGTGTAGTAGGCCTTCTCAAGCATCAAGAATGAAAGGTTTGTTATTTCAATGGAAGAGGGGGGGGAGGGGAAGGTTTGCATGTGAATCAATGGTGGAAGGTCTTTTCAATTTACTAAAGCATCTTCATGTTATGGGGAGGTGCTTTGTTACCATATGTATTATACATGTTGCAAATACACATGTGATATAATCGAATCATTGTGTGGCTTGCCATTCCATGATCAACTCACCTAAGCATAACATTCGAGGCTTACATACATGATGATTCGATTGCACCACCACATGTGTATTTGCAACATGAGCTATCACAACAATAAAAAAATCATGATATAAGATTGCATCGTGTGCTTCCTTACAACACGAGCTTATCAATTCACTTTTGAAAGGCATTGGAGACCAGATGTCAAAGAAACGAGTTTCTAAATGCGGGTTCCAAAAGGACCGTACATGGTCAATTTGGACAATCACAATTTGGACAATTGTGACTTCAAAAGGGCTAACAAGAACGAGGATGTTTGAAAGAATGTGTGTTGTTGTTTTTTTTCTCTTTTGTTTTCGTTGTTGGAACTTGGGATGTTGTAAAAGGCAATCTTGTCCCAATGGCAATCATCTTGAGAGAGAAAAGAAGTGTTAATTATTTAATGTGGTTTCTAGTTTTTACACCCCCCACACTACCTACATACCCTCTTCAATTATGGAATGGAAGAATTTGGGGAACCATACTAGAATATATTTCCATGCTTTATTTGTTTGCAATGAAATACCTAGGGTAGCTTGGCCAATTCTACACTAATTATATTATTTTCAGAAATGTTGAAAATTTCAAATAAAAATAAAAATTCTTTCAAATTAAAAATTATAGTGAAGGATAATAGTGAATATTTAAGAATATTACATTTGTTGAAATGAGAATTTCAAAATTAATTAATTATTTGAAATGGCAAAAATCCATAATAATAACAACAATAACAGGTGTGTCACACACTATGGCCTTGTCCATTTTACATTAAGAAGTATGTTAAGGCAAAAAAAAAAATAAAAATTATGGAAACCTCAAATATATTTATTTCACCATGCAAAAATAGAATCTTCAAAAAAAAATTTCTAAAAGAAACCAAAAATTCTCAAGATATTAGAACTCTGAAACTAATGTCAAGTTTCAATTACACCCTCAAGCCAAAATATCATATTTCAAAAACCCTCATATAAAAAGAGACCTATTATTATTATTATTATTATTATTATTACCTAGG
>Ga0209208_10001191_pt1 | contig 36344 bp, 22 predicted proteins | sample S1TSphfallax_3_FD_187694 | JGI IMG/M metagenome (GOLD analysis project Ga0209208, IMG submission 187694) | Host-associated microbial communities from peat moss isolated from Minnesota, USA - S1T2_Fd - Sphagnum fallax MG (SPAdes) (version 2) | ecosystem: Host-associated > Plants > Peat moss >...
AAATACACTAGAAAAAACTGAGGTCTTTAGTCTTTACACTAGGTAACATGCCCTCCAATTACACTAAAAAAATCAAAGTACGTCACTACATTGTTGGAGAGCATGGCAACCAGATTTTCTTTTTTTTTGGTAATTTTTTTTCATATGGAGAAATGTTTTTTCAAATTGGTGAAATTTTAGTTTCTTTATATTTTTTTAGTTGTCAAATTTCAAAGAAAAAAACAGATTCTTTCCTAAGTTCCACCAGGTAGCCAAAAATATAGAAACTAAAATTTCACCAACTAGTTTCTTTTTTACTTTCATAATTTCTTATCACCAAATCTGGATAAATGTCTCATGGATGATCACCACTTGAGCAACATCACAAAATTGGGAAAGGAAAAAAAAAACCCCCCAATGACAATGAGGGCTGTAGCCCGTGTTCCCAAGCCCAAGAACAAAATATAATATCAACCTTGTTCCCAACCCTGAGAACAATATAACCCTAGATGAGACATGCCCTTAATCAAAATAAAAACACCGACATAATTTGAACCTGCTACCCTTGTGGCACCTTACAGATTAGGCTCCTTATAAATTTGTAAGGTGCGACAAGGCAAGATTATGTTCATGGGTGCCTGCAAATACAACAGAAACTAGGTCAGGTTTTCATGAAAAGTGGAGGACCCCATGAGTTCAAGCCATACTCAACTTGGAATTTTGCCGGGTGTTGACTATTGCCAAGTAACAAGATTTGTGTGTGTGTGTGTGTGTGTGTTTTGTGGGAGGGGAGATTCAGGAGAAGGAGAGCTCATGTTTAGTTGCAAAGAAGAACAACTAATTAGGAGTAAGAGTTGCATGAATGTGAGACATTGTGTTCAGATTCATTATAGAGTATAGTAGCTTAAGGGATTTTGCCCCCTAGATAATAGGTCTATTTTTATATGAGGGTTTCTGAAAGATGATATTTTGGCCTGTGTTGAAACTTGAGATTAGTTACAGAGTTATAATATATCTTGAAGGATTTTGGGTTTCTTTCAGAGGATTTTTTGAAGATTATATTTTTGAAGGGTGAAATATTTGAGTTTCCATAATTCTTCTTTTGCCTTAAGATACTTTGTAATGTAAATGGCAAGGCCACAGTGTGACACACTCCTTGTTCTCCTTTGTAATCAACTAATTTTCATGTTCAGCACAGTTTGCCCAATTCAGTAGACTCTTTTAACCATTGTAAGGAGTGCCAATAACAACATTCTATAAGAGCTAAAAGCGGAGGGAGCAGTCATAGTTTGGGCTGATTCAGTCTCTCCAAGCTTCACCCTCGGGCCTAATTGGGCTCCACCACAAGCTTGCTAGGAGATGAAATCAACCAAACCCTACCCACTCTCTATTGCACAATACCATCATCACATGTAGTTCCATGTAAGAGAATGGTCAAGTAGACCCTTCACTCCCATTGCAGCTTTTTCTTTTTTTTGTTGAAAAACTGGATGCTTATGAATTTGTAGGGTCGTGTTGACTGGTCAGTCGGATCTTACATGGGGTTGTAAGATCCCACGTGAGGTTATGTGTCAAAAGTGACAAAAATGTCCATTGTGACTAAATTATTTTCAGCTGTTGTATACTCTAATAGAGTGTTTGGCCCTCTGTCTTCTCAAAGTGTATCATTGGGTTTAAACCATGACGTATAAACTGATGTGTCCAATAGAAATGTTGGAAACAATATTAGCAGACACCCCCCCTTTTGTAGTTGGGCCATGCCTTTAGACAAGCACTACAACTTCACTTGGGTCTATGACACTTTCACATGACAAAAGTAGCTTTACATCTACCTTCCAAGTCAACTTCCATTATATTTAAGTGATTAAACTCCAACTACCAACTCACTTTGTAGAAATTGAGTTAAAACATTTCCTACAACATCAAAAGTACCAATTATCTCTTAAAACAATGAAGGTAGTGATTTTCTAGCCACTTCTGCCTACTATCAATAAAGTATCATAATAAATAATTTATTTTTATTTTTTTTAATTTTTTCTCATCAAGTAATCTACCTTGTAATGATTCAACCATTTGCCCTCTAACATAGACCATCTATAAGGCTACCTTTGCCAAACCCAAAACACACACAAGATGTCAAACACTTGAAAAACTTTGCAAGTATCATTACAAACTTTGCAAATATAATTACACAATCTTACATAACACACGCATTTTGCCGCAAAGGTTGGACCAATAATGGTAGAAAAAAAAGTAAATAAACATTTAAATTTTTTTTAAAACCAAAAATGATTGGAATTAGGCCAATGGTTTCATTCCTAGTCCTTAACTACATAGTGGTCACAAATTCAAAGTCACATATAAGGGACAAGACATGAACTATGAATTTCTCCTCCATCCTACATCCCTTTACAAATTGTGCAATTGCACGTATTGAGCATGATTATGCATTCACACCTATAAATTTTGTAAGGGGTGTTTAATGTCCTCCCAAAAGCGTTGGCACTAAACATCCTCCTTTTAAGCCAACAAAACGAAGGTTTAGATTGTTGTTTGTCAACATAATATGTGAATTATTTATCTTTAAAATGTGTGTAGCATAACTTTCTAATATCTACCTTTAATTCCTCCATAATACTTATAAAATAATGAAACCTTTTTGTCTTATAATTCATTTTGTGACATAACTTTTATGGTTTATCCTTTCCACAAAAACTTAGATGGAATTTCAAATCCAAGGTAATTACATCATAAGGTGACTCATTTTTAACAAATGCAACATTCCCAAGAATTCATATTTTAACATTGAAATGAAAAAAAAATTAAAAGAAATTTTTTAGTGTGGATTATGTGGTGATTAATGAACTAACTAAGTTTATATGAAGAAAAGCCAAACTAAACAACTCTTTAAAACATACATGTTAAGGAAAAAAAAAACATCAATCCAACAAAAAGATATGAACTTTTGAAAATAAGGTACAAATTTGATCATTCAAAAATCCATAACTATTTGTTGGTTCAATTTTTTGTAGTTAATTTGAATAATCAACTTTGAATCTACAACCATTAGTTCTTCCTTTTAGTTACAATAGATCTCCACCATATGATTATTGTGGTTAAAATTAATACAAAATAGGTTGTTATTGTTTTTAAAATTACTCCTTGTTACAAGTGCTACTATTATATGTGCTTCAAAGTTATCAATTAACTATATCATTTCTTTTAACAATGTTTTTTTTCAGAAGTCATAATAGATTCCTTGTGATGTTCTAAAGGGGTGAAAACACCTTACAACGGCCAAAAAATATAGTCACAAATACTATTTTTCAAAATTGTGCAACTTTCAACTTTCACCAATCCAATATTAGAAAAGGTTTTCATAAATTATACTAAAAATAAGGTAGTTCAACAGCCAAATAATTCAATTGTCAAAGGAAATTACATTTTTTTATTAATATTAAATGATTAACAAAATTTTGTGATAAATTAGATGTTGTCACAATATAATACAAAGTGCAAATATATTCAAATAATGATTCAAATAATCGCAAAACTTGATGAAGTACTTAATCAAATATTGAATATGAATTAATTATACCATTTCAATTACAATTGAAAATTTTAACTCATGTGATTTCACAAAAAATATTTGGACAAATTTTTCATTCAAACGATCATAAGTATGTTGAAAAATTACATTCAGTTGAAATATGACAAGAATTATTTCGGAGACCCTTGTATCAAAATCCATTTTATATTTTTATCAAAATGCTAGATGAATTATTATTTTTAAATCCCCCAAAATATACCAAAAAACGAATACATTTTCTTGCTTAAAGTGACCCCCCCCATAATGTGCTTTCACCCAAAGGTGATTTTTTTCATTTTTTCCATTACAATTTGAAGGTAAGGTTGCAATCCAAATCAATACTTTGTATTTTTTAAATGATTAGTAGATTTCATCTACAAATTGTTAAACTTCAGTATGAGAAATCACATCCATGAAAATTTCATTGCCTTGCAACTAAGGACTCCTATGAAATTACCATGCAATTAAACCACAATTGTCTTCTAGAAATACAATGATTTTATATAAATAAATCCACATCAAATATTATTTGAACTTTATTATAGTGGCACATCAATTGCAAGATGCATCTTATATGAATGTGTGTCTATATCATTTATATAATCACAATCAAGTGTATTTGACCTTGGGAGCAACTTGCCCAATAGTTGCATTATACAACTACTATACAATTGGCATAGATGTGTGACTTAATGTGTGACTACATTGTAATTGATTATATGGAATGGCATGTATGATCAAACCACATGTCCACATTTCTACCATTCATTTGAAATGGCACTTTCAACTTTTATACAACTAATTTTAAATTAAATTTAACATTGATATAATTCCTACTTCCATTAGGTTTCATAATGTAAATATTATTAATCCATCAATTTGGGACTTTCATTCAACTTCAATACAATTAGTCATCAATTATATTGCAACCAACATGTTATGATAGCACCTACAAATTATATAATTCATTGAAAGTGAAAGCGTAATCTTGAAATGATATTGAAATCATTTATGCATTGTATTTTCAAATCCATTGGCATGTACACATAAATATTCCTTTGTAAACCTCAAAATATTATATTCCAAATGTTGAAGAGCATTGTACATTATATGGTTCAACTCTTGAAACAAACGAACAACATAGAAGAAACACAAAGCATGTTAAAATCACATAGTGTTTTTTTTATAAAAATGACCCCTTATTTCTAAACATCATATATTCCTCATTTATTGTTCATTTTCAATGATCTAAAGTGTTAAAGGTGCGCCAAATTAAAATCAACATTAATTATTTGACCTCTAGAGGTAAAAGAACAACACAAAAGACCCGTGAAAAATATGAATGTGCTGAATTTTTAAATGTGAATTATGTTAAAGATCGAACATTGACCCCACTTACTTTTGACAACCATATCTTTCTCATTTTGTGTCCTTTTTGAACAATTCAAATGGTCGTGGGTGCACCAAATCAAGGTTTAAAAAACCATTTGCACTTGAAAGGCAAAAGGACAATGTATTCAGATTTTAAGCTCTTTGTGAGCTTAAGTGTTTTCTCATTGGCCTATCTTGTAGTAATTGCAAATCAATTGTAACTAAAATGCAGTTTTTAAAAAATCCTATATTATTTGTCCTACCTTTCAAGTTTGTAAATCATAAAATTAAGTGCATTAAAAGTATTTTGAAAAGTGACATTTGGAATAGACCAATAAAATAAGGTTTGGCCTTAAAGGTTAAACCCAAAATAAAATAAGATTATCCCAAATGACCTACCTACTTGGTTTAAGCCTACCTACCTATCTACCTAGGCCTAACTACTTACCTACCTAGCCTAAGAAATTTAGGTAATATTGTTTACCTATTTTAGGCGTACCTACTTATTGACCTAAGCACCATGTGTCAACATCTTATTGGCCTTAAGTTGAATGACGTGAATTTGATTAATTAAAAAAATATTGATATAAATTTAAAATTGCCACATGTCCATTGATGATTTGTTAACACATTGTTGTTTATGTAGTTGCATAATAATTGCAACATAATGGCACAATAGTTGTAATATAATGACATAATAGTTATATTATAGGATGAATGCACTCAAAGGTGGACCAAAAGTGGCACATGTGGTGTCCATAGTTTTCCTTTTTCATATGCAAATATTTGATGTTTTGGGAATGCAAATTGGTCATTTCAAAGTAGGAGGCAAGAAGAATATTTAAACCCTGCACTTACAAGTTTTCAAATTATGACATGTGCTCCAATTTGATTAGCTAGTGGAAAAGTTAGAAGCAAAAAATGGGTTTTCTAAAATTTTATAATGGACAAATGTTATGTTGGGTAGTAATGTCATTTTTTTACAAAACAACATCATTTCAATAAATTATGGACTTTCGAAACTAGTGGTAATCTTGATCCTAATAAACTAAATTATTAAACTTGATCAAAAACCTTTATTTTAACATTACAATATCTCACAATCATACCAGGAAAAAAATCAACAATTAAAACATGTTTACTATGTAATAAAAATCCATAACACTTTTTATAGACTATGACAAAAGATTTTACATCACTTGAAAAGTCCACCTTGTTATGGAATGATAGCATTTATTTTCAATTTTTAATTTTGGTTTTTCAAGTGTTATAATTTTATTAAATGAATCCCCCCTTTTGGCATAACATTTTGCAATGGTCATGCCACAATTTCACCAATTAAATTTTTGGTTTTTCTTTTTTTGGTCCAACATTGTAAAAATCTTGAAATGGTGGATGTGGTTTGAAATTGGCCCCTACATGGTAAGAATGGGTAGCCCAACCAAAAAAATCAAAGATTATCCATTATGTCTAAGAAAAATGATTTAATAGCTAAAGGTATATCACCCAAATTATCTAATTTTCATAGGACTAATTAAGTTATGCATAACTAAATACTAAAATAGGTCTAGCTAACTATTAAATAATAGCTAGCCAAACTATGCATGTACTTTAACACATTTTTTCCTTGTTGAATAGTTGCCTTACCAAATATTAGTTATTTGAGAATAGTCAAACTTGTTGATTTCCTTATGAATAACACACAAATAGTTGTAATAGTTCAATTTTTTTCTATGCTCTAATGTATAAAGGAATTTTGGAAATTGAAATAGGGGATTTTCAAATCAAAGATCATGGAACAATCATAATACATTGTGAAACAAAATCCATGTGATTGACTTTATATATTGTTAAGGAAATGATGTTTAAGATTTTAAAACATATACCCTGCCCACATGTCAAATTTTCCATTAATTAATTAAATTCTAATTTTCCTAAAATTCCTAAAAAAATTAGAAAAATAATACAACAAATAATAAAACCATTTTTTATCTTTAAAGAAATTAAATTAAATCAATTTACTTTTAAAGGCAAATAAATCCCTAAAACAACTACATAGAAAACATACAACAAAGTTCCATTGTTTCAAATTGTCACATAAATATAAAAGATTGAAGAAAAGATTGAATGGACATGAACCAATGTGAGAACATAGAACTTGACATGTATGTAGAATTTAGGGTGCAAGCATAACTTGACAAAACCAAGAAATTGGTGTCAAATAATCAAAGAAGCAATCTACCAAAACATGTGGAAATTAAAAATGGTTTGCCAAAATCATTGATATTATAATATAATTTTTTTAACACTTAATTATTAGATTTGACCTTTGGGTATGATGTGAGCATGTATGTAGTTCTAGATTACATTGAAAATCATAGTTATGACATTCTTGGTGCGAGAATGTTATGGAAGCCCAAAGAAGCAAGAATTTTAAAGAATTTTATAGATCAACCAGTGTAATTTGGTAAACATTCACGGGTAAAGAATGTTATGACAAGGTGCTAAATGAAGAATTTTAAAGAATTTTAATGTGCAAAATGAAGAATGTCATCACTAGGTTGAAAATAAATGATTATCTAACTTAAATATCAAGCTAAATAAATTAGCATATTCAATTAACAAATCTTCTTCCTTAATTATATTGAATAAATGGTATGTGGTATAATGGAAAAGGGCAAGAACCCAATAACGCTACATCTTTAATTAACAATTGTAAAAAATTATTATTGACAACCTTTTTTTCATATTTGTGAAGGAGTGATGATTATATGTGACCCAAAAATATCACTAAGTCATGTTATGCCATGACCAACAATCACAATCCATCCATTTATATACCTTTTTATTGTTCAAAATATATATTTAAAGTGCATTGCATTGGATGAATTTGAATTTAGTTGCTTCAACTTCAAACAACATGATTTGATTGAGTGATAATTAGTGATGGTTAGTAATGGTTTTCAATAATGGTTGTGGTATTAACCAATAGAACATTATACGTAAATACAAATTTTTAAAAAACAATGACAACTCTTTACCATGCAAGTGGCATCACAATCAAACTTTGTTTGGAATTTCCTTACTCAAGTTGAACATGTTTAAATTCACGTGATAGAGGGTAGTTGCAAGATATGGCGGTTCACTTTTTGTTTGACATTGGACTTTTTACAAAACATATTCTATACAAATGTCACAAATTAATTACATGTAGACAAACCATAAGGGGAAGTACTAACTAACCCCACTCGACTGATTAAAGTATGAGTTGGGCATGGTTGCCTAATACCATAGGGATGACTAAAATATTTATAATGGTTAATGCACCACCTATGGTGTCAAATTAATCTAAATTTAAGATATCAACATACAAATGTTGCAAACCAAATATACCTTGGACTCAAGAAGACAATTGTTCATCATTAAAAGAAAAATGCCAAGATGTAACCATTTAATTTGTGACTACATGTGACTAATTGTCACATGTAATTAACCATAGTAAAATTTTCAACTATTTCTTAAATTTTACAATTTTTAGTCACCTTTGTGATTACTATACAATTAATGGCTTAATCATCTACCAAACATATGAAATTTCAAATTATTTTCATCCTATAAGGTCCATGTATGGCCCATTAATCACAAAGATAACCAAAAATTGGTTCCCCCTATACATATAATATGATATATTATATGCACATTAGTAAAATATCTAGGTCATCATACATTAAAGTGTTTTTAAGTCCACTTGGGGTGTATTTAGGTTCTTTAAGTCCATTAAAAGTATTATAAGGGGTATTGGGGGCATACTAAGATGTACAAGTGACTTCTTATACCTATTAAATTTATTATAGTTAATAATAATTATAGCAAGTGAGATAATAATAATGATTTATTATTATTATTCTTAATTATTGTTACCTTTAATAATTAGTACGTAAATTAAGATAATATATAATAAGTACTAGTATGTAGTTGCAAATATGTTGTAACTAAGTTTGTCACATTTGCAATTAAAATGTTTGACTCATACTTTTTGTCTTCCATTTTTCTAGTGTGAAGTATATAATTAGGTGCATTAGTTCTATTGAAGGTGTAAGTGTCATTCAAAGGATAACAATAAAACATGTTTAACCTTCAAGGTTAAACCTAGAAAAAATAAGATTATTTAAAACCTACCAAATTAGCTTAGGCTTCCCTACTTACTTCCTTTGGCCTACCCTCCTTACCTTTTTACATAGATGCCACTTGTTGACATTTTATTGACCTTAAATTGAAACACCGATAATTAATTAATTAGATTAAAGATGGAATTGGCTTTAAAATTGTCAAATGTCACTAAATAATTGGCTTTAAATTGACACAATTAATAAGCCACATGGAAAAGTTTTATTGTGCCACATGTCATGATTTAAGACCATCCAAAATGGAGAATGTGGGATTTTTCGAGATTAACTAAAAATGCTATCACATGTCAACACATCATTTGTTGTTAATGTTGACGAAATTAGTCACATGTTAGTTGTAAACAACAATACATATATGTTTAATCAAAGGATGAAAATATATTATGTTGACTTTTATTTTTCATCCAAAACCATGTTTTTGTGACTATGGTTGCAACTTGTTGAACATGATTAATGGGATTTTAGCCACATAAGTCATTGGTGATTGAAAATTAATTGCATTAGCCGCTTGTGATGAAAATTAATCAACAAGATTAACCACAAAATTCCATTTTTCTTTTAGTGCATGAAGATAATACCTATCTTGAAGAGACACCTATGGTAGAAAATGAAACCAATGAAGACCAAAATTTTAAACAAACATGTTCAAGGAAGTTTTATATTTAGATACAATGGACTTGCCATGGAAATTGGTCTTCTTGTAGTGGCAATAGATGTCCATATGGTAATGATCCAAGTATAGGTTAAAGAAAACACAACCGGTGATTTTTTTTGGATGGGGGTTCTAAAATGAACATTACCATAGTAAGTTGGGGTTACCTAAACCCAAACTAGCACTTTACAATTACTTGCAAATGGTAGACCAAGCTACTACCAAACCAAGTAAGGTTGATTTGTCAAATGATGATTTAATTGGTACATGGGATAACTTGTGTAATCACATTCACAATATTACAAAATAGTGTAAAAGACTTTGGTTATTTTATGTTGTTAAACATACCTTGGTTAAAGGATGAATAAGTTTCCCATGATTGGGGGAACAACTTGGTGACAACCCGTGTAAATGGTATTATCAAATAAATGTAGTGACCAAACATTATGGCAATGATATTGAGCAACCAAAAATGCTAGTGTGCTATGATTCCAACAAGGAACTATGAATGATGCGAAGGATGTAATGTTGAGCACAATAGAGTTGAAATTGTTCTCTATTAACAAGATCACACTACCTTAGGTATTATGTTTATTATTACATCACGTTATTATTAGGTAGTGTGATCTTGTAATAAACCTTAGGTAAAAAATGTATGCCTAAACATATTAAAAAATGCAAATATATTTATGAAATGATTGAAATAGTTTTTAATTTTGATGAAATTTGAAGTATTTATTAAACATTGTGATTGCATATGATTGGAATAGGTTTATGAGTCATGTGAAAAAATTGATAATTATCATACCACAAATTGGTTTTTTTCATAGCAATGACCATAAATATGTGGTAAATTAAAAATTTGAAAAATGATAATTTTCATATGGAAGGTTTGACAAGAACTGTGAAGTGGTCCTTTTTGAAAGGAATTCCTCTAGAGTTAACATAACACAAGATTAAGTTGGATATTATAGTGTTGTTAGCTCAAGAAACCTAGTATTAGATGGACTTGAACTATGTTGTAATGGTGAAATTAGACATTGATAAGTTGTTGGCCACAAGTTTCACACATGTAAACAAAATTATATGGTTGTCACCAAAGTAGTGGTTCTAAAGAAAAATGGGAAGCTTCAAAGTTGTGTGGATTTTCAAAATTGAATGCAACCATGAAGAAAAACTTGTACCTACTACCATTATTGATGAAATACTCAACATTATAGTAAGTCACAAGGCTTATTCATTTTTGGATCGATATAATGGGTATCATCGGATAGCCATTATTCTAAAGGATAAATACACTATAATTTTTGTATTTGATTAGGGAACATTCATACATGGTAGGTGATGCCTTTTAATGTGAATAATGGATTGCCAACGTACCATGAGGTAGTTAGCAAAACATTTAAAGGGAATACCTAAATGAATTCATGATTCTTTTTTTAAATGATTTTATGGTGTATAATGGTTTGGACATTCACCGATCCAAACTAAAACTATGTTTCCAAAAGTGTGGGGAGGTTGGTGTTAGCATGAATCCTAATAAATGTGCTTTCATAGTTTTTTCAATAATGATTATGGGACGTATAATTTATAGAGAAAATACATTATTTGATCTTAGGATACATGCAATTGTGAACATGGCAATTTCAATAAACCCACAATAAATATAGGTGTTCAACAACATGTGGCATAATTCTACAAGTGTTTCATTAAAAACTTCACATTGATAAGGGCACTTCTAACCAGATTAACGAGGAAGGCAAAGTTGTTCACATTGATTCTAGAATGTCAACAAGTATGGGATATGATCAAGAATCAATACATCAAAATGCCGATATTGATTTCACCCAATTAGAAGGTAGAATTCCATGTGCATACAATTTGTTTTTTTATTGGTGATAAGGGCAAGGTTGGCACAATACTTAATAGGTAAACATGACTAGTTTGGAATGTATGCATCTCAATTGTTAAACATACCTGAATGAAATTATACCACCACCAAAAGAGAAGTTTTAGTAATGTTTTCACTTTACACAAGTTTAAACAGTACTTGTTAGGCAATAAATTTGTTTTATAGTTTACTTGGTGAATAAGACATGTGTTTGGGTGGATGATAAGATGGTTGTTGTTAATTTTGGAGTACAATTTTATTATAATTTATAAACTAGAAAAGACCCATGTGTAATGGGTAATGCATTGTCAAGACTACTAAATACATAGGAATTATAATAAAAAAGATAGGAATTTTTTAATGGAGTAATTTATAGATAAGGACATGACAACATGTTATGAAAATATCTTTTAGCAAAAGAAATACTAGTAGCATTCAAGGAGTTACATGAAGGGGTAGCAAGTGGTCATTTTCTTGCATAAATTATAATAAAACAAATCTTGGATGTAAGATATTGGTGGCCTACATTGTTTAAAGATACCATGGAGTACTACAAGGGGTGTGACTTATGTCAAAGAATAGGTGGATTGAAAATCATGAGTTTGGAAAAGTTGGTGACAACAATACCATAATAATTGTTCATGAAGGGGGGGTTGGACTTTACGGGACCCATTAAACTAGTTAATAAGGTCTTCGATATAAATATAAATTAGTGGCCACTAATTATGGCATTAAATGGGTGGAAATTTGAATGTTTCAAATTAACCAACACCACGATAATGATAATGAAATTCATTTACGAGTGTATTTGACCAAATTTGGTTGTCCATTAACATCAGTTACGAATCAAGGTGTGCATTACATTAATGATGTCATCAAGCACTTGATTAAACATTTCATCTTGAAACATGTTAGTTCAACAACTTACTACCCACATGGGAATGGGTAGGCAAAGTCCACTAGTTCAACACGATTCAAACACTATGAACAAAACTTGTGAATGAAAATTGTATATACTCGAATGAACATTTGTTGATAATATTGTTATCATATAGGATTGTTGTAAAGATTGCACAAACTACAAGGTAGAAAATGAACTACATGAAAAGTAAGAATTGCAAAAAATCCTTTAAAAGACAAAATAAATAAATTAAGGAATAGACTTTTTTTGGTCTCTACTGAATATATTTGGTAGGTAGTGGGAACATCTCCTTGTTTTTCAATCTTTGTCTCTTTTATAAAAAAGTTATTGCAAAATATTAAAAAAAAACAATTACACATGACAATAGTAAAAAAAGAAGAATTGAAATAACATTATGAAAGTAATTTATTACAATTTTTAAAAATAGAATTGGATTACTTCAATAAAGAGATTCGCGAGTCTCTTTCCTTCTTTTACTACATATCATATTTATGTAGACATCACAAAAATAAAGATTCAAAAAGAAGAAAGAAATCACAACCTTTTTTTATACCATTTACCTTTGACAATATTACTATCAAAAGGTTGCAAAATCATTTCAATAATTTGAATGTCAACCAATGTAATGGTCAATACCCCATGCCAAACACATTTGTGACTTTTCCAAGGGTCACTGAACCCGAGTTCCTACCATGTTGAATCAATCTTCAAAATTTCTTAAGTGTATAGGCAATGAAAAATAACATTCAAAATTTCAATGATTTTTCTAATAAATGTGTATATAAGGTTGCAACATTGTATACACCATACCAACTAGTGTATGTTTTATACTCATTGATGTTGACAAAATATGTTATACTATCTTTCAATGGAAGACCATGGAATGTAAATCCAATATAGGTATTGATAAGTTAACCACATGAATTGGAAAAATTGCAAGAGTATCAGTTAGATGAACATGAAAACATGATTAAAGCTCAATGGAATAGGTACTTGTGATCACAACAATGCCACATGGAGAAGAACTTCTAGTTTGACAATTATGTGTTTTAGTTTCCAAAACAGGGAAAAAAAGTTGGTAAGTTCAAGAAAGGTTGGTATGGGCCATACAAAATACAATATTTCATGCCAAACAATAGTATAAATTACTAGTCATTTTGGGTAAGTTTGAACCTAATCCTATGTTAGTCAATGTTAATAAACTTAAACCATATGAGTATGTTGATAAAGTGCATATTTTTGTAATTGATAGTCAAATAAGCTAGTTAAAAGTGTGTGGAAACATTTAATGATTTAAACATAGAGTTGGAGATTATCTTATAGTAGGATAAGATAATAGAAGCAAATTCACTTGCAAAAGAATAGGTAAATGATGTGTCACAAGTTGGAAAAACAACATGTAGTGACGAGGAATAAAAACCTGCAAGTGAACATGTAGATGACATGTCACAAGTTAAAACAACAATAGGTAGTGAGGGAATGGAAGAACTTATGAAAAAATAGCTAGATGACATGTCACGACTTTATATATTAACAACCAATGGAAAAGAAAATCAAATTAATCTATCAAAACATGTGGACACTAATGCAACTATTAATTAGTCATTGGTAGTTCACATATATGTAATTAGGGTGTCACCAAAAAAATATGTAATAAAAAAAGGTAACCTTTATTTTGAATGACAAACCCTCAAAATGTACCCAATTTTTATGATTAATAAAACTCATAACATATTATTAGATGCTTGCACAAGGTTATATGCATTGATAGGGACATGATTTTAGCCAAGTTCAAGATTACTTTCATGACGACAAATCAAAAAATAAATAGTAGATTTTGCCACTATCATGTTCAATCACATGAAAGAACTCCAAAGGTGGATGATTACACAATATATAAAGATCTTGAATAGAACATGAAACATAGTACCAACAAAGGACTTAGTAATTCAACTTCTATCATAAAGGTGTTTATGACGTAGGAATGATTTTTAGGAGCGAAACTAAAATAGATGTAGGCACCTAAAACATCTAGAGCATATATATAATTGCAATGTGAAGCAAATGAGGGCGCAATTGATGAAAACTTGAAGTTTGGGTTGAAAGTCTATATCCTTAATAGGAGGAAAGACAACAAACAAGGACACCACCTATGAATACATCATAGTTAAATGAATAACAAGAGGATTATATAGATAATTTTGTTAGGAGGAAGAGACAAAAGCTGAGAGGTACAATAAATGTACCTCAACATTTAAGCAAGTACAACAACAAAATGCACAAGTAAGGCAAAGGGAAAGAATTTCAACACCCCAATATACAAACCACTAACACGGGGAAGAAGTGATGAAGGAGGGATCACCAACACCCTACTAGGATGCTGAGTTCATGTTCTAATTGGAAAGGGAATAAAGGCTACTAAGGCTATACATGGTCAACCTTCACCATAAATGGAGCATGTGGCCACTAAGGATATATTTGGTGTAAGACATGACCAACATGCATTAGGAGTAGCACATGTGGTACGTAAGGATAAATTTGACACATCAACACCAAGAAGGGCATCATTGGTCATTGGGGGCAGACTTGTAAATGTAACTAACTAACTGATACTAGGAGTGGAATAGGTGGTTATTGAGGACATATCACCATTAGTAGTAGGTTTTTATATGTCTAACAAGTTTGCATATAAATTTTTTGGCTAATCATCAGGAATTAGTTCCACATGGAAACCACATTAAATTTTCACACATCAAGTAAAAGGTAGATTGGCAAAGAGGTAGATCCACATGTGATGGTTGAAGGTATGTGTTAGCAAATGGTGAATACAAATAACAAATGAACACAATTCTATTGGAATTGTTTGGTCTAAAGTTAATTAACAAACATGTGGAAGATGAGAAATAGATGAAAAAATCAATGTAGCAAACCTTGGCAGAGGTGGAATAATTACAACAAATGATTAAAGAAAAGGATAAACATGTGGTAGCAATGCATTAAGACCTTATGGTTGCAAAGTAAAAATAAAAGTACATTTTTTTAGGAGCACGTGTAAAAGTATGAAAATATGAAGTTGGAGAAACATCATTTATAATAGGAGTTTGAACAAGAAAATAAGGACTATTGAATAGTGAAACACCAAACACATGATTTAACTATACATAAGAAGGGCTAACAAAAAACCAAAAGGTCATGGAATAAAACCTATCAAACTTGCAAGTTCAAGTAGAGGAGTTGCACAAAGTAATGACTATGGGAATTGATAGAACCACAACCATTGAGTTGGAAAAGGATAGATGGTCACAAACATCTAGAGAAAGGTATAAAGTTTGAAATTGGACATTATTAGACTACATGGAATCATGGAAAAAATGAAAAACATGGAGCCTTACTATTCTTACCACATGTTGTAAAAGTACGAAAATAAATAATGTGTTATGAAATCTTCGAAGAAAGGCATTAGGGTTGAAGGTACAAGACCTAGTTGAATGGTGGGACATGATGCACGACATGTTCAAAAAATATATTAAAAAATGTTTAAGAACTTCAAGTTGGATGAAAACATGTACATGCATTAATTGAAAGCATATTAGGTGGAATTTTTAGGTTTTCATTATGTAGCCCAACATTCAATCAAAAGGAATTATCTAGACTTTCAAGGAATGATGAGGTAGGTACAAGTGGAAAACATCATGAAGAAGAAGAATAACATGTCGAGGAACTAAAAACATTTCACTAGGAACCTACAAGACCAATGGAGATGAAAGAAGGAACTAACACATGTATGCAAGAGGTGGAAATTATAGTATAAGAATAGTAGGCATCTATTGTTGTTCAATGTAGGAATCTTTATCAAATGAGTTCAACACATCATTTCAAACATTACATGATTAGGATTGGTCAACACATGAGCAACCATAGGAGAAATTGTCAAGGCAATGACATGTGGTGATGGAAGAGCAATAGGAAGTGGATTTAAAAGATTCCGGGGAACAACAATAGGTATCTACATTGATAAACCAAAAAACAATACTAGAAATATTTCATTAAGTAGCCAATGAACAATAATGCTTGTAGTTGATTTTAACTTTAGATTCAACTATACATCACGAGGATTTCTTAGATTCAACTATATATCACGAGGATTTCAAGGATGGAATCCAAAGTATAGATCAAGTAATATTAAGGAAACATATGGGTTAGTGAATGTAAAAATGTAATGTATGTAGTTAGTAAGTAGTTAGTTGTCAAATTTGAATTGAAGTTTTGGAAGGAAATTTTGAATATTGATGTTCTTACATTTTTGTTTTTGGACAAATTCATTCTTTATGCAATTAAAAAAAAATTCTTGCACCTTCTTGTTTTTGTTAATGAAACTTGAAAATGTTTTGTAAATATTTTTGTTTTGTATAATCTAAAAATGTGTAGAATTAAGGCTGCATTTGTTAATACCTAGAAGAATAATACATGATAGTAGTTACTATAAATGTGTTTGCATGTAAATCTAAAACTATAGCACCTTGGTAGATTGGACACACATCCATTTAACAATTAATTAATTTTGAAAAATTAATTTTGACAAAATAAATATTCTTGCAAATTCAATATATTCTTTCATACATTTTTGTTGATTGAAAAAAAGACAATTCTGGAAATTTCAACATTTAAAAAAAATAAAATTAATATGAAAGCTACGAAGATGGTAGGGTATATAGATACCCATGCTTGTGATTTTTTTTCTTTTGCGGGTAAATACCATTTCATACCAAGCTCATTTTTCAAGTTGTTGGCTTTGCTTGTAAAGTAGAGATTATGGAATTATGTAGCTTTCATTTGGTCCCACGTTTTGAGAAATGTTCATTATGTAATAAAGCAAATAAAAATATGGTACATTCAATTGAAAAACTCTCATTGGTATTATCATAATACTTTTACCATTTTGGCATAAATTAAAATATTTTTTCCAAATTTCTGAAAAATTATTCATTATTTGTGTCAAAATTTTGATAAATTAAAAAGTTCAATTGTTAAATTTTGAATCGTAAACCTTTAATGACAATGATTTAAACTTGAAATAATCTAAACACACACTAGATTGTTCCATAACACTAATGAAACTTAATTTATTAATTTGCATGACCATTACCCACTAAAAATTTCAGAATTAAAAAATCAGGTGCCAAAGTTAAGATTTTCAAATTTAAATGAATATTCAGCAAATTTGTTGTCCAAATGGTAAAGGTATTATTACGGTACTGGGAAAGAAGAACTATGGATATAACCGGCGGGTTTCAGACTGGTACCCACCCACCCAACCAACACTGGTTTGAATGTTGATGAGAGGATAGAGCCATGCAGCTTTGCAGCGGATGAGCTTCTTCTTCCCATTTTTCTGCTTGGAGTTACAGAACCAGCACAGCTCCCTTGTTGTTGTGAAGACCACCTCACTTTGGAGGACAGATATATAGTATTCATGTTTGCAACAGACCTTCCGTCTTCTTCTTCTTCTTCTTCTTCTTCTTCTTGAGTGGAAGCGGAAAAAAAAGTAACAGCCAATTTGTTGGTGCAGTATCTATTTGTTTGTTGTTTTGTGTCATTTTGGGACATTTTGGTGGGTTAGGGTTGTTGGGTTTTTGTTGCAACGAGGTTTTCTTCATATTCTTCTTCTTCTTCTTCGCTTTGTTTGCTCGCGAAAGGGTGTTAGGTTTCTTGTTTGTTTTCATGTTGGCCACTTTCTTTTTCTTTTTCTTTTTCTGGTCGTGTGTATTGAAGAGACAGAAAGCATGACGAGTGCAGAGCAATTGGTTTTGGAGTTGATTGTACCTGAGCAGCGAGAAAATGCGCTTCTTGACCTCTCCAAGGTACGGCTTCTGTTCTTGTACTCCTGTGTGTGTGTGTGTGTGTGTGTATGTTTGTGCATTTTCTTTTTTTCCTCATTCTCTCTCCAGCTTTGTGCGAAGGATTTTCATTTCTGCACAAATTAGTTTTGAGAGCAAGAAGTTGGTGCGCACAAGAACGAGAGAGAAATAGTTGCCCTAAATTGTTTATAGGGTTTTACATCCCAGTGAAAGAGACTGTGTTACTGGATTGTTGTTAAAATTTGGAGAAGCTTTGTTATGGTGTCATGATATCTTGTGCCTGCCTGCGGTGAAGATATTGGCAACTTTCTCTGAGTAAACCTCCTCAAATAGTAGCAGATGCCATGGTTTACAACCTTAGATTCAAAAAGAAGAACTAAACTCCAAGAATGCTGCAAAGTTGTGTTTTAGGGTTCACTATTGTTGTTGTTATGAAGCTTCTTTGATGGGTTTTTTTAGCATGTTGTGGAATTAGGACCAGCAAAGTTGTGTTTTAGGGTTCTCTATTGTTGTGGTTATGAAGCTTCTTTGAAGGGATGCGTAGCAAGTTGTGGAATTAGGACCAAAAAAGTTGTGTTTTAGGGTTCTCTATTGTTGTGGTTATGAAGCTTCTTTCATGGATCCTTTTAGCAAGTTGTGGAATTAGGACCAGAAAAGTTGTGTTTTTGGGTTCTCTATTGTCATGGTTATGAAGCTTCTTTGATGGGTCTTTTTTAGCAAGTTGTGGAATTAGGAATAGTAATTATTGGACTTATGAATGAATTTTCTGGAAATTGGAAATAGTAGGATGTGTGCTGTTGTTGTGTTGCTTGCTCTTGAGGACGATTTGTTTAAGCAGCTTTGTAGTCAACCTCTTTTGTTCCTGGTGGTTGATCTTCATTATCAGTCAAGAACTGATCATGTTTGTATGGCAGAAACGGGAGGCCTTTCCAGACTTAGCTCCCATGTTGTGGCATTCATGTGGTACTATTGCAGCACTTTTACAGGTTAGATGCTGTCAACCCTAGAATTTGGGTGCAATTTAAACAGCTCTTACAAGTGCTTCTTCTAATTTATACGATTGCATAGCTCCTGCAGTTGTGTTTTGAAGTTTACTTTTCCTGTTTTTGCTGGTCAAGAGCCCAAAAGTAGTGTGCAACTGATGAATGAATCTCAAATCATGTTGTATATATCTTTGTGGGGTTGGCAGGAGATTGTGTCCATCTATCCCATGCTGTCTCCGCCTACTCTCACAGCAGGAGCTTCTAATCGCGTTTGCAATGCCTTGGCTTTGCTTCAGGTTGGACTGTTTGATGATTCAATCTCACCTTGGAGTTCCTCCTCCTTTTGAGGGAAGCCTCATGTTGTTAGTATCTGTTGGTCTATATGCCTGTCAATGTGGGGAGGCACTTACTTGGTTAAAAGACTGATCAAAGATTGGATTGTACCATGCAGTGTGTAGCTTCACATCCTGACACCCGAACTCTTTTTCTCAATGGTAATCACTTCTGTGCTTTCTACTGGCATTTACTGATGTATGATAAAAAATGACCGAGAGGGAGAGAATTCTGGAGAAGAATGCTGTGTGAATTTTACTCTGACAAGGAGCAGGCCTCCACTGAATTTTGAGCATAGTTACCAGTTTGTGTGTGACATGTTTGGGCAAAGAGACAGAATAATTGCAAGGGGAAAGAATTAGAAGAATTTCATGACTGTTACACTGACAGAGAGAGTGTGTGTGCAGCCCATATCCCACTTTATCTCTATCCATTTCTGAATACTGTGAGTAAGACCCGGCCTTTTGAGTACTTACGTCTCACCAGTCTTGGTGTTATTGGTGCCCTTGTTAAGGTAAGCTCTCTCATGTTATAGTGTAGATGCCACTCTCGTATCTCATTTATCTGTCGGTTCCATTGTGTAGTGTTTTTCCTGAATTGCTAGCTGCGTGTCAGTGGTCTCTTTTTGAATTGTTTTCAAGCAGTTGGAAACGGGCAATGGTTGCAGAAAGTGTCAGAAGTGAATTTGTGGATTGTTCATGCAGGTTGATGACACAGAGGTCATAAATTTTCTTCTCTCTACAGAGATTATACCTCTTTGTCTGCGCACAATGGAGATGGGCAGTGAACTTTCAAAGACTGTGAGTAAAATGTTCTCTCCCTGTGTCGCCTTCTGAGAGAGTTCTCATTGATGAGGCTACACTTGTGTGAATCTGATAAGCTGTTATAGGAAAACATCACGTGTGGGGACTTCCACTGTTTGCTGCTCAGATCAGAGGAGATTATCTCTCTGAAGGATTTGGTACAAGTGAACTTTTGAAAGCATCCATGTTGGTAATTGTAGAAGGTTTCACAATTCAATTGACATGTGTGTATTTGGTGGCTTTAACACCTCTATTCTTTTTTATGGGGTATCTGATGGTTTATACAATTTGGGTCCCTTTGTATTAATCACAGGCAGTACCATTTCTTTTACACTGGGCCTTGGTGTTCTTTCTCACTAGAAGCATTAGCAGCAAGAAACTGAGTTCAGGAAAATATCTGCTGGGGGTGGATGGCAGGTTGCAACATTCATAGTGCAGAAAATATTGCTGGATGATGTTGGGCTAAACTACATCTGTGCCACAGCAGAACGTTTCTTTGCTGTTGGGGCAGTGCTAGCGACAATGGTGCAACTGCTAGCTGAACAGCCCTCTGTGCGCCTTCTCAAGCATATCATCCGCTGCTATCTCCGTCTCTCTGATAACCCCAGGTCAGGGCAACCTGTTGATCACTCTACCACATTGCACCAGTGCTCTGTATCCTCTTGTGCAACTGTGATCAAAGTGGATGAGTAGGTTTTTGTGTCACCAAAGGCTTGCTAGTTGTCACTACTATAGGATGCTTTTATTTCCTATTCAGTGAGAGTTCAAGTGCAATACTTCAGAAGGGCTGGGTGCATGCTACACTTGAAATCTCAATGAATATGAAATGAGACATTCTTACATTCATCTCATGCCATGACAACTTGGAACTGGTGTGTAATGCCTTGCAGGGCATGTGAGGCTCTGAAAAATTGCCTTCCCGACTTTCTTCAAAATGGGACCTTCAATAACTGTCTCCGGGTAAAATTTTTGGGCATGGCTTGTGTATGTATTTGAGTCATTGTATAAATGCTTGTGTAGCTTTTGCTATTCTTCAAATAGCTTAAACTTTCCTTTTTGTTTTACTGTGTTTTTTAGGGTTTTTTGGGGTCTTTGTCCTGGTCACTGTTATATTGTCAGATCTGAAGTCTCTATAATCTTAGTGTCAGGCCATCTCTCAGTTCTATCCAGGTTGACTTGAATTGAGGGTATGGAGAAGTTCTCAGTATTTATGGAGATACTTGTGATTGATAACCCTGTTGAACTTAGCAGTGGTCAAGCCTTGCATCTAAGATACTGGGCTTTCTGCTAATGTCTGAGAGGACAAGGGGGAACCTAGCATGATTTACTGCTTCTGCAAATATGTGAATTAATTCATCCATACCTTGTGTTTTCAATGTGGTCTGTTGCATCAAGTCTAGTTTATATCAAGAAATTTACTCTTTTCTGTCTTCACTAATCTCAGATCCTCCGTGCATCCTGGTATTGTCCTTGCTACATTTGGATGTATGGTGTGGAAAGATGGTTATGAGGTAGTAGATTTCCAGACAATGGCTTTTCAATCTGAGGTATTTATGAGATATATGTGGATGGTTGCAGGAGGATCCAACAACTCGAAGATGGTTGGCACAGTTAATGATGAATGTGCGAGGAGGACAGATGCACCCACCGCAACATATGGCTGTTGGCATCCAGGGTGGCCCCCTTTCCTCCATGGATCAACTTCTCTCTGGGCAGTAACCTGATTCCTGTGTAACAACAGTCCCATCACCTCTGTGCTTGCAGGTCACATGGGTGAAATCAGCCAACAAATAATTATGTGTGGCAATTGACTTAAAAAAATCACATTTGAAACCTTGAACCTTCTCATTTGCATGCCACCATCGTTTTTTGTTGTGTTCTGTTCACCAGAAGACAACATTTGAAAGAGAGACCATTATGATTCTCAACCATTTTGTAGATTCATCTATGAGCAACACTACAAGGGCAATTGGATGTCCTGACAGTTGTAGATTGGAGACAATATCAGGGCAGTGTGATAAACTGTTGTGCAAGAAACTCTCGCCAACACTGCCCTCTCAAGGTGGGTACTGCAAGAGGCCATCTACACTGTTTGTATGGTGCCAAAATACAAACAGTAGCTTTCTGAGGATGGCCTTGTTGGGAGTATGTAGATACACATTCACTGCCTCACTTCTTCCCCCGTGACCATAGTAATTGAAAGCAGGGGGGAATGAAAGCAGGCAGGAAGGAATCAATTGAAATGCCTGTATCTTTCTCTAGTACAAGAAATTTATTATCAGCGATGTACAGCTTCTGGTGTTGGGTGGGTATGTCCATTTGAAAATACCGGTTTGGTATATGTATTGGAATTTTTCCAGTTTGTGCTGAATATCTTGGTACAGGTATTGGGATTAATTTTATTTTCATGCGTCAGGTTGCTCTGAATAATAACTAAAATGCTTGTAAGGTATGTATACTGGGGGGAGGTTGAAGAACTGCATGTCAGTTGATGCAGGATATGCATCTGGGTAGGATTGAAAATCATTCCTCTGGCTACTTTTAGTACCTATAACAGTGGCAAGAACTTTTTTCAGTAGTTTTGTTAGCCTTAGTCAAAGGAGACAGACCAATACTGGCAGCAAGGTGCCTAATTATTATTATTATTATTATTTTGTCATTTATGTTTGGCAGTAAAAATAATAATATTTTATAATTTGGCATTATACAAAATGATGAATCTAGTGTGATTATTAGTTTCTTTCGAATTTTTGGCATGGCAGGTAGGTAATTTTCAGAGCTTTTGGCAATCTTGAAAAGTAATTCTTAGTGCCTGACCAAGCTAGGTACTATGGTTGTAATTGATTTTGATTCGAGCCTAACGAGGCTAAGTACGATATGAGATCGAATGACAAGAGTACAACATTTAACAATAAACAAGAAAAAGGGAGTTGAATGTGGAGATTTGACATGTTTTGATGTTCGCAGAGCTGCACCATCCTCTCCCCATATAGCACATGGAATGTTAACCTCTAAACATCAGAGAAAGACAATAGAGAAAGACAATAGGTAAAGACCAAAATGCACTGAGAAGTAGACCAAGGGCCTGCCAGTTTCAAGAAGGGCTTTTTGGCAGTAGGGAAGTATCTTCTGTTTTGTCGAGGGGATTTTCTGGTGAGAGATCTTCCATTTTTTAACCTTGTAGATGATCCACCTTATGATTTCATGGATAATCATCTCACCCATAATTTCTTCAAGCAGGACTTTATGTACCTTCCATGTCCCAATTGGGCACATTACTGGAAGTGGGCTGACACTCAGTACCCACCTTTTGTATAGGCAATCCCTTCTTTTGGAAAATGCCTTTGACCTTGGGTGCTATACCTTACACAAGATTTGAACCTCATCCCCATAATAAGGCCCTTGGCTGAACCAGCAGCACCCTACACTGGTACAATTGATGAGACATGGAGGGTACAAGGGTTGGATCAGATATGAAAACCAGGGAGTGTATCTCAAGTGTGGACAAATTCTATACCTTTAGTGTCAAAACAGGTCTAGAATTTTCTGCAGGTGTAGAATTTTGACCATGCCTGAGATAATAGGTACTCCCTGGTTCATATCTGACCCAACAACCCTAGTACCTTCCATGTCAAAAGCACTGGCCTTCACTACAACTGATCCTAAAGGCTCCTCATCAACCAGGCTTGGTTCATATCAGGTATCAGATCAACACTTGCACCTTCCATGGTTTGAATGAAGTGTCAGAATGTTCAGAATAATGTCTTTTGTCTTTTCCTGCGTGGGTTCCTCCAATATTGTGCTGTCTGTCTGTCTGTCTGCCTCTCCTTACAGCTCTTCAATGTTCATAATTTCTACAACACATGAACTGGTTTCTTAATACTTCAAAGGGTAAAGGTACATGGTGAACACCTGCATATCACTTCAAATGACAGGAGCTACTACTGTAGTTATGAGTCAGGCACATGCAATGCATATGCACATTTGTATCCTCACCCCCTATTTGTAACCTCTGCCAGGGTTTTACCACATTCAACATAGAGAGTTAATTATTTCCCCATCCCCACCAATAAACATGAAAAATTGGACAACATAAAGTGAGAGACTACTTCAATGCCACCATCACCTTGACCAATGACAAGCAATCATTTTCTTTTACTGACTCTTTCAAAGATCACTCAGATTGGCTAACATAAGAAAGTCAGTGTGCTTAGAGCTCACCAATCTTTCAACATTCCAAACATAAATGATTCCTTCAAACAAAGTTACAATGACAAAATCTTTTTCAAGTTTTACTTCTGACAAGTTTGGAGCCCTGTGGTTCCTCAATACAAAGCTGCAGAAACAACCCATAAGTAGTACAATGTACAGACAATACTTTTGCAAATGCGAGAGTGCAAATCCTCCACATGATCAATGTTTTGGTTGATGAGACTTTAGTCTTATGATGAGCTTCAATTGTAGTGAAGGCCAGTGGTTTTGACATGGTCAATGAAGCGTTTGCCTTTGATTCCAAATGCCACAAATTCAGCTAAGTAATCACCATAAATGAAGTCCTTGTATGGCTCGCCTTCTTCTAGGTTAACTAGCTCCAGCGGAGGTCCAACTTTTGTTGTTTTTGAAGGATATATGAAAGTTGCAAATGAAATCCGGGCGGTATTGGAGTTCACTGTAACTCTGTGCTCCACACTCTTGTACCTGCCATTGCTAATAATCTGCAACAGAACAAAATGTAGTATTCCCTTGAGTAAGATTGGACATCACATCATCAGGATCCTCTACCAACCCCATCAGCTACACTTATGATGCTTGCTTGCTTGCTTCCTAGCATGCAAGTAGAACAAGATTTATACCTGTTGCTACATACATAACAATCCTCTGTGCAAAGAAGTGTAGGAATGCAGGATCTTCTACCAATTGGCAGTACTCTTGTGTTGCTTGCTTGCAAGTAGAGCAAGTTTTATGCCTGTTGCAACATATGTCAAGTTCACATCTAACAATAGAAAGAAAAATCAGGGTTGCAGCAGCGAAACACCTCATGAGAAGTAGTAATAATTCATGGTGGTTGTTCACTCTTACCTCCAGCTGGTCGCCTAAGTTGATAACAAAAGCATGTGGAATTGGTTTGACTTGCATCCATTCTCCATGCTTATCACGAACCTCAAGGCCTCCAACATGGTCTTGCAATAAGAGAGTGATCGTGGTGGGATCCGAATGTGGTCGAGCTCCAAAAGCATATTGTGGCTCAGGACATGGTGGATAGTAATTGGAGTTTGATTTCTGAAATTCTCCACATAGATCATCAATGAAGGAAGATTGCAACCCGAGGCTCTCAGACAGAGCAGCCAGAAGCTCCCTCTTGAGCACATTCACTGCCTCATTGTATCGCAGGCTCACATCTCTGAAGAGAAAAAACAAGAAGAAAGTTGAATTTGTAGTGTCATTTGTCACAATGCTGTTTCTCATAAACTGAGATATCTAGACAGCTCTTGTAGCACTGGTGAGACACTGCTTCCTGTGAATCTGGAATAGAAAAATTCAGTATTGACAAAACTGGAAAAAAGAAGTGAAGAAACTGGAATTATGCTGGCTGGAAGACTCACATAAATGTTGTAGGTTTTGTAGGCCAATTCGTAGTATCCATCCCCTTGGAATAGATTACAGTTAACCCATCTTTCCAAGGTTGAATCAAGTGCGGAGGTAGCAATGGAACCACACTGAATTTGAAGGGTGCATTCGTATCCTTGCTGTAGTATTTCATTTGTTCTTCCAGTGGCATCTCAAAGAACTCCTTGTGTGTATGTAAGATGTCATTCAATAGAGCTGGAGGAACACCATGATTTATGATCTGAGAAAAAAGAAAACACAATAAACCACCCACCAATACACACAAAACACACAGAAATGGAAAACAAATGGGTTAACAAAACAACAACCCACATGCAAGAAAACAAGGACTTGGAGATAACTTCATGACCTTCTTAAAGTTCGCCTATGTGATTCGACAAACCTCCCAAGAAAGAACATCTTGAATGGTACCTATCTGTTTTGTAAGATTCCTGAAATTTAAAATGTTCATCATGTTGGAGAAGGAACCCCTTTTTGGGTCTTTCTGGATTTTCGGGCCCGGCCTCAAGGGCATTGCTCATGGCTGGGCCCTTCAATCCAGGAAGACACCCAAATTTCAAAAGGGTTCCTTGTTCCTTCCCCTATACATTACAGCTTTGCATCAATTGATGAGTACAGCATCCAAATCCGCATAGTAAATGACAGTGTTCCATGACTTGAATCGGAAGGTTACAAGATGACAAGAGATTGCAAGGTTTTGCATCTCCCTTTAGTATGCAATTTCTCATAGGAATGCAATGATAGTTGCATTGCCATGATGAAGTTAGGTCCAAGGGCAAAAGAATTCTACCTGAAAGAATCCCCAATCCTCGGAAGCACGTCTGATTTGCTGGAGAATCAGAGGACGTCTCTCAGTGAGATGGAACCCTGCGAAATCAATTACGGGTATGGTAGATTCTTCATCATCATCATCATCATTGCAAGCGTTGGTGGTGCAATAGCCTTGTTGGATCTTGGACTTCACTCTGAACATGGGAGGGACTTCTTGGATGCCCGAAGCTACCAATTTGGCTACTGATCCCAAAGGCTGCTGCATGGCTTGCACATCTTCTTGTTGTTGTTGTTGTAGAGTTGTCATGGCTTGCAAAAGCTTCAACTTCCACTCAACACTACTAGGATGGGGCCAAAGCTCAAGGATAGATTTCTGGTAGCGACTAGTGCAATTCTCCCACTGAATTTCACGTGAATGTTGGTGCCGCAATTGAGTTCATATATATACTAAACTGTGAAACATGTCAGGTGGGTAGAAATCATAACTGTTCCAAATGAGTGTTTTATTATCATTATTATTTCAGTTTTCTGATGTAGCATCACTAGCAATCATCCCCAAAAAGACTTAGCAATAATTGGTAACATCTTTGTAAAATGCTGTTCAAAATGTAAGAAATTTGACAAAAGTTTGCCCAAAAACTAGTATGTTGTAAGTGTGATTCCATTTTTTCCAATTTTTGCTACAGAGAAAATTACATTGAATCCCCACTTCTTCTTCTTCTTCTTCTTCTTCTTCTACCAGATTTACAAAGCACCTAGTGCCACTACCTCTACACATTGCAAGTTTCCAACTAAAAAAAGAGGATCTATCTTTGGCCTTCTGATCAGGTCTTCTTCTTTCACTACCAGACAAGAACAATAACCACAACACCACCAACAACAAAAGAAATGACTGAGAATATGAAAGTCCAAGAGTGCGCAGCTTCTGATGACATTTGGAGTTGGAATCTGATGAAGAGCTGGGGGGAAGAAGATTGTCAGAAATCAAACCACTCCTTTTTGGATCTGGATTCTGGAATAAAATGGGGAGGGAGTAAAGTTTTCGACTCCCTAGATAATTGCCATTATGAAACCAAATTAGCTGGTAGAAAATAAAATTTCCCCATGCAAGCAACTGACTTTAGCTAGAGAGAAGAAAGAGTTCAAGACAATTGCCTGGCCAGCAATTGAAAATAAGAGCTTTTTCACTACAACATAACATGGGTTTTCTTCCAACCGTGTGATTGATTTGCCACAGATCTAGAAAAGTTCACACTGGACAATTCCCACATTGTATTTTTTTCATCTAAAACAAAAATTCCTGCATAATTCCGTCGTCTCTTCTTCATGTTTCTTTGGTGGTCAAAATTGCACATGCTTTCTTCTTCTTTAGATCTTCAGAGTTGAGTCTAACTACCTATTCCTGGAATTTTGGTTGAATAAGTTATTGGATTTCCTTCATAAAAAAAAAAATAGGATTGCATATCCTGCGTAGTATACTCAAACATGATTACAGGTTTGAAATGAACCAAGAATACTGGAAATTCCTGAGCAGCTAAGTTGGTGGAACTCCTGAATTAGACTCTTATTACTCCTAGACTGTACTAGTGCACACCCAAGTTGAACAGACCTTTGCCACCAATCTCACAGTCAAATTACATTATCAAAGCATTGGAAACAAGGGTTTTTTTTTTTTCTGTTTTTTCAATTTTGTGCTAAAGAAGATTTTGCAATTTTTTTTCCAGAAACAGAAAGTTGAGTAGAATATCTACCTGTAAAAACTCCAATGATTGGGAAACAGAAATGATGGTGGGTATAGCTCCAATCATGCTCTATTGTTTTCAATTTGTGCAAAGATGCCTGAATTCAATCCCCTGGGGTGATGGCTCAGTGGTACAATCCAGTTCAATGCCACTAATAACTCGGGTTCAAACTTCAAACCTACTTGTTAGCAAGTGAATGTCCTGCCATCTCCTCACAGGGCCCCTAACATGGGGTTTATTGCCAATAGCTTGTTGTGTCAATCAGGTCTCCTGTTTTGTTCCAAAACCAAAAGCAAAAAAGATCTCCCCCATTCCTGTGGTAAAGCAGCTGCATCCGCAGTCAGTGTTCAAAAACACAACTTCATTTCCTCCTACGTCAATTAAATAAATTCAGTTACCAATTTAGCACATCTTTTGATAGGACAACAACTCGTGTTACACACTTTGCTGATGATGTGATGATGCACACCATGTCAGGTGTTACTAAGAATGTACAGAAAATCCCAAAGAAATATTCGGAGAGAGAAAGAAAAGTGGGTTTCTACACCTCCCCAACATCTTGCCCTTCCGTGACCTCTGTGTCCTGATTATGATTCATTCATCCCCCGAGCCTGCACAGATTCCCTTCACCAGCCTCACGGGGTGATATGAAGCAGCTACCATCACAGTTCCCAACGACTAATCCAAAGCAATGGTGAATGAGGATCCAAGACTAGATACATTTTTAGAGCAAAAGGAAACTGCAATCTGGACATGATCTATTATTACCCCCACATATTCCTCATCCGTGATTTGTGTGTCCTGATTGTTTCACTGGTCCATAGAGCTTGTCTCATAGGTCATAATGAAGAAGAAACCTCTAAAACCTCTACTGTTTTCCATGCGCACATGGTCCAAATTTGAAACTTCTAATCCAGACAAATTGTTTTTTGCTCAGAATCAGAGTCTCTCGTGCTCTGTGTGAATTTCCAAATCTCAAAACCTGTGGTTGCAAACTCCCTTAGTGTGGGGTCCATGGAAGAATGGCAAATTTGGGCTCAAAATTGCAGTCCAACATGAAACTAGAAGGGGTAAAAACTCGTAGAAAGCGGCTAACAAGCTCATGCAAGAATGATCAAATTTGGGCACAGAGTCAAAACACACCAGGACCAACTGAAAAAAGGCCATCTATAATCTACATAGTGTAATTTCTTAATAAAAAATTCCAAAGTTGGAGCCCACATAATGCATCATCACTTAACATAGGTGGAATATGGAATATATAAGCAAATGTCATATGACCGGTATACTAGATTCTTATGCAACTGAATTAACAAAACATTACACATGGTTTTATGCATACTATATCAGTGGAATTGATCATTGGAAACCACAATAGATGAGGAGCTCAACATTGCATTATTACCCAAGTTTCGAGGAAATCCAATGTTGATTTTTGGATGAAGAGTGATTGATGCCTCAACTTCCTTTCTTCCCCCATCTCTTTTGAACAAAACATAAGGAAGGAATGCAAGGTTCATTCCCTTTAGTATATATTTTCCAAGAAAGCTTTCTTCGTCATGCATCCTTCAAAACATTTAGCTCCTTGAATTATATGTTTTAGTCCATTTCATGTTTAACATCTACATGCAACCTTGATAGATTTAACCAACAAGTGGTTGATATCAATTACTCGAGCATTTATTTATACATGTCCATGCTATTGGTTGACGTGGGTATTATATTAATGATGAAAAATTTAAATTGATATGTGGGTGAACTTAAAGATTTCCCCAAATTTGACAATTGTTATGCACATTAAGGTATTAATACATATGTCTTCCTCTCCTTCTTTGTAATGTGCAACAGGTTTCATTGACCATGATGGGTTGGTGGTAGCTTAAGTATAGTGAAAGGTTTGAGGATGATTAAGTTGGATTAGGATTGGAAAAGCACATTACAATTTACCTTATTTTAGTGACAATCCTACATTGAAGTTGGTTTAGCAACCTTAGGTTTCATTAATGGTCATCCTTTTGAATAATAATTCTAAGAGATGATTTTGACTTGGAACCCTTTCATATATTTATTTTTAATATGATGTTTCAATTGTCAGGTCAAAATTGAAAGTTTTTATCCTCTTCAAAAACATCAACATTGAATTGAATTTAGGTCACATCACATTAAATAAAAGGTTAATCCTTTTAAAATCTTATGTTTGAAATTATTGTGGTTTCATGAGCTTTTTGGTGTAATTGATACACAATTTTTTAAAAATGTTTTCAATAGGTGAAGATTGAATTTCATGTTAGAAAATTAATTGAAATGGAAATGATTATATGAAAAAATTATATGATCATGACATTTTGTTTTGATATTCTAGGATTCAAACATTAACAAATATTTGAATCAATTTAGGTCACAACACATTGAATAAAAAGTCAATTGTTTGATTTTTTATTTTTTTTTGAGATTAATATGATTTCATAAATTTTTTGGTGTAGTTGATACACAATTTTTAAATATTTTTAATAGGTGAAAATTGAATTTCATGTTATACAATCATTGAAAATGGAAATAAGTTCATGAAAAATTTATATAATCATGGAGATTTGTTTCAATCTTATAGGATTCAATCACTGACACACATTTGAATTCCATTTAAGTCATATCACATTGCATTAAAAGATGAAAAATAGCTTTTAGGAGGAGAATCATGAGCACTAAGGATTCACTCATGCATCAATAATTAGTTAAATTTTTAGCCATAACTCATTCCTTGTCCATCATTATGTAACTTTTGTCTCTATTTCTCAAAATCTAAGAGAAGAGGTGAAGCCCTATCTCACCATGATTATTGTGTGTATATACCAATCATAAAAAGGAAAGTAGACTTGCTAAGTTTACAACACATAAATTGTCCACCATGTTTTGTTTTCTTCTTCAACTCTTCTAACTTTGGCTTCCTCTAGATAAGCTAACAATATCCATATTCAAGTCCATTGCAATGAAATGACCCCATATTCAAAAGGGGGTGATAAACAACAAAATTGACAAACAAGGATTAAATTAAGGTAGATGGTTGTGTATTATGATCAATATGGCCCTCATGCATTGGAGGTAAAAAATCAAGGGATTATCACTTTCAAGCTCTTGCTTTGTTGTTTGGCATGCCTTGTTCAATGGATGAAGCTTGAAACTCTTGAAATTGAATGTTCAACTTGTAGATACAACATAATGTCACATCTCAAATGCAAAGTATCACCATTCATGCATGAAAGAATTGATACAAGTGACCTCTTCAAGGTTTGTGAAATCACTTAACAATGGAACTAACAAGTTAGATAAAGCTTATGGATATGTCCTCTTACATTTGGGGACATGTCAAGCTAGTGAATTATAGAAAGGAATTGTCTACAATCACTATGGTCAATTTTGGAAACATCATGAAGATTAGTTCCCATCTTCAATTTGCATTATGTTTGATCATTGAAGTTAATCAAATTTCAATTGAACCATTAGAGCTTATTCAATATCATTGGGGGTCCTAATTCATGGTGCATCTCAACTCTAATTTCAATATTTCAATCAATTTAAGTCAATACTAACTATATTTTATTTTCATGATCTTGGTATGTTGTCATGGCTACCAAATCAAAGGCTTGCAATTTGTTTGAATTTTAAGACAATTGAACAAATTAAATTACATGCTTGCCATTCACAAAGGGAAGCACCATATTGAAAACTTCAAAGAAGGTGAAAATTCAACATGAATTTGTTATCTTAGATATATCTATGAATGCCCTTCTTGAGATGAAATGTGTTGAATACATTTGGAAATGAAAACAAAAGTTGTACTAATGTACAACTTGCATTATATGACACACATTGTGTTTGAACTTGTGTGCCATACTAATTCACTTCAATGTCAATTTCAAAACATGACCAAAAGAAAAAGTGTCTTAAGAATTTTTTTATTTCAAAAGTGATGTTGAATGTTCATTTTTGCCCTCCAAAAGAATAAAATATAAAATTTAGAAAGATTTGAAACAAGTTTTTGCTTAGTTTAAGACATGGTTGAAATCTCATTTCTATGAATTATTGTGATGATTCAACTTGTTGTGCTTACTTGTAGGTTGTGTTCATATGCTTAGTGTAATAATGAACCTATTTGTTGAAGTGTAGAAACATTTGCATTCAAATGTTTTTCTACTATTTCTAGCTACAACATGTTTCAGCTTTTCCAATCACCTCATGTCTCAAAAAAACTTGTTCAAAGAATGATTATAGTGTTTTTTTTAAAATAAAAAAATGTAATCAAACTTGCATGTTTTAGTGGTGTTGTTGGCACTACTTGTTACAACATTTAAGAAGGTTATATTCCTTCTTGTTTTGTTATCAAATGATGACCGTGTTGTGTTGATGATGAAATAAGTATGATTTTTGGAACATCTATCTAAATGTGGAGTTGAAAATAAGGTAGACATACAAACAAATATGTAACATAGTAGATGAAGGGTTTCATTAAGAGATCCAACTATTATTGTTGAAAAGAGATTTGTGACAATAGTTTCATTTTTGCAATTTTTGGTGTTGAAACATTTATTATCTATGAAAATTTCTATGTATGTCATGTTGATGATTCATTTCAATAGAAAGAAGGCAAAATAAAGATGAGAACTTTGTTGATGGATGATGAATCAATACTTAATTCCATTGCAATATTCTAGTTGGCAATCTTGAGTATTTCTTGAGTGAAGGATGTGAGGACATGCAATATTATTGAATGGGGTGCACAAAAGCTTTTGCATTTTTTATCTTTGATGTTTTGTCATATTTGAGAAAGTAGTCCCATGTGGATACATGGTTCAAAAAGTCTATGTTAGTGAAAATTGTATAAATGGTTGTTGACAATATGAAATGTCTAATGTAGTTGGTTAAACATGAAAGTAAAATGGTAGATTTGATTTGAATCATATTCTTTAGTTTACTATTGTAGATGTTGTAATGCATTTTATTTTTGATGGTGTGGTGTGTATGTGGAATCAATCATTATTTGGTGTAATAAATATGTTAATGTTGGCAACATTTTTTCATATGTACAATTAGTAATCAATAGCAAAAGGAAAAAACAAATTTGGTTGGCTAAAAGATTGTATCAAAGGTTGTGCAACTAATGCTCACTTGAGGAAGAAATTGAACAAAAGCCATTGACTTTGGTTTTTTTGGTAGAAGTAATAATGTTAGATAATAAGAATTTGTAAAGACAAACATTATAGAAATGAAGATCTCATAATTAATTGAAATTTAGACTTGGCTTAGATTAGTATAATCAACAAAACTTGTGATAATAAGGAAATATTGTTTTGGGTCAATTGTGTGCATTGAAATTTTTGCAAATGTGAATGAATGTGGGGAAATATACGAAGTAGAAAAGTAAGTTTTGAATATCTGAATATATGCTCTATTTTCAACAATCTTTTCTTTGAAAAAAGGTATTCTTTGAAAATTTGACCATTTTTACAAATATTATAATTAGTGTCGAAGCTAGCAATGTACTAAAGTGCTCCTCCTAATGGGGAAAAACGTTTAAAATAACATCCATGCTACTACAACCCAAATAGGTACCTATCTACCTATTGCCTTATTAGTAGGTGTTGGATAGGCAACGTACACATAGAGTGATTAAAGAGTGTTGCAAGGGTTGGACAAATTAATATTCCAGGTTTGAGTGTTTTTCACTCCCACAAAATGAATAAACCACACTTCCATATCCTCTATACTTAGAGCTTGAGGGACCTTCTTGCTCCTCTCTCCAAGCTTAGATACTCTTATAATATTCTTGAGACAAAAGAAACATTTGAACTCCTTACAACTTTCCATTGGCCCTCTCCAACTTGTAATCCCACCATTGCATTGGATCTAAAACTAACTACTAACAATTGTTTCGCACAATCCTCAAAATTTGTTAGGTTGACAGTGATTTGATGGGAAGGTGTTGATATTGGTATTGTCGTTTGCCAAGTTGTGAGATTCTCACAAGATGGTGGGTTTTTCTGGAGGGAGCGTGAGATGGAGTATTGTTGTCCTGCTTTCACATAGGTTGTAATGCTCATTTAGAGCAACTCCACCAATACCTTGCACATTACATTTTGAATGAAATATGATATATAAATGTTGGTTTCGGTCAAAAATTGTTTTTTGGGCTACCTACTACTACCATTTCAGTCTGGGGGACACCTTTTGGTTTCAAATTCTGTGTTTGTGGATTCAAGGTTTGACACCATGTAATTGAGGAACCTGAGATTCTCCATTCAGTCCTTGGGTCAAGTTGTTGTTGGGGGTATGCCTCCCTTTGTAATTCAATGTAGAGAATACATGGTGAGATTGTGGGAGAAGAGTCTTTTTAGCTGGAGGATGTTGTTGCACATGCAGAGGAATTGAAGACAACAACTGGGAGATGTGCAACTATTTGTAGATGTGCAAATTTTTGCACAAGGATGGAAAGAATGTTGCAATACATAAATTTAGACTCATGGAGCATTTGCAGACTTGTTTGACCTGAACAGAATGAGGAATTATTTGGTAGCCCACCACAGTGTCACTGCTAGCAGGTGGAGAGCCAAAGCATCACATCTGACATTAAGGAGTTATGTGAACAACTGAGAAGCCTTGATTGGCAATATTGTGAAATTAACACAAGACAAGCTCATCAATGTGTGGTTCATTGAGTTCATGCCATTCGATTGGCTTACTTTTTTCATGCTGTCTAAAGCTTTTGTATTTTCGAAGAAGGATCTGTTGTGGGTCTATCATCACTGTGAAGGAATAACCTCATGACAAACTCACTGTTTGTGTTTCACAAAAAACAGCAGTTCCAACGTCTGCAGCAATTACAAGATCATCACACAGATAGCAGGCAAAGAATTTTCAGGTGCCAGGTTACAAAGGCACTGTATCATTCATCACTTCCATGACACGTCATTTCTGTGCAGGGTGCAATGGATGTTTGGCTGATGGCAACCTCAAGGTCTGTCAGCAGTTTAGCTTGTATGATGTGCTCCATAGTGGTATATATAATATTGGACTTCAGCAGATCTTTGGCAATGCAACACTTTGTCTCCTTCCCATCTGCTCAATGCAGTTTCAATCCCATTTAGCATCTGATTATTGAGTAGAGAACATGTACTAACTACTATTGCATGATGACAGAAGGGTTTGTGACATGTCAGGATGGGAGTAATCTGAGGGTTAGGTCTGTCTCATCTTTTGCATTAGTACATTTCCCTGAAGAACTGACTGCATCTTTATGTGGTTTCCTGTGGACTTTGGATGGGTATTGAGACAAGGAATTCAATTTCTCATGAGATTAGGTGTCAGGGACAAAGAGAGGCATCAGACCCAGGCTCTCTCAATCAAGGGGGTCCTCTGTTTCAACATACAACTTCATGTTTATGTACATTAGCCATAATGTTTGATCACAGATGATGCTTTGAATTGGGCATGTATTCTAGTATGAACTACTGACGGTGTTCAGCATTAGCAACTGCATAGTTTCATGTGGGGCCTGATGTTCATGTAGGTGGTATGTGATATCAGATTTGATCCGTAGTGTGACATGCATTCTGGGCATTACAGGCTTTCCTTTGGAATCAT
>Ga0209208_10001192_pt1 | contig 36331 bp, 26 predicted proteins | sample S1TSphfallax_3_FD_187694 | JGI IMG/M metagenome (GOLD analysis project Ga0209208, IMG submission 187694) | Host-associated microbial communities from peat moss isolated from Minnesota, USA - S1T2_Fd - Sphagnum fallax MG (SPAdes) (version 2) | ecosystem: Host-associated > Plants > Peat moss >...
AAAGTTACAAGTAGTAAAAAAAGTAACAAAAAGTAACAAAAAGTGAAAAAAGTCAACAAAAGGGGCCTCAGCATTACACTAAAAGGCCTCAGCACCACTGTGTATTTTTGGTGGTCAAAGGGCCTCAGGCCTAAGGCATCGCGAGCGTAATGCCCGGATCATATGTATAGGCCCCAATCTTACCTATCAATTTATTAAGGTTTGCCTTAATTCATAGATGATGAACATAGGTCCCCATATGTAATTATTATAAATAATTTATACTGGAAACAATGTCATAATTGCAAACATTTTGGTTTAGTTAGTGCATAATTTACTAAATTTTTTTAATCTAATTTTTTTATGGATTGGACATTATAATACATCTATTCATGTAATTATTATAAATATGTAGTATTGGATTGTGGTTTAGGTTTAAGGTTGGGACACATAAAATAGTTAACAAGCTTTTCACAAATCTATAGTAATTAACCTAAACTAGGTTAAATTTGGGGGGGGAATTTAGGGTTTCAACATATGTGAAGTAATATAATTTCATTCTATATATTTTTCAAAGAGAGTGGAAAAATTTAGTTTGGAGAGATCACATAAAAGTAAGAGACATATATTTTCTTTTGGGTTTTTACAAAATTTACTTGATGATTTTTTTAAATTAAGGTTTTTTTTCGGTGAGTAAATCTTTGTAGTTTAAAAGTTTTAAAATTTGGTTAAATTTTTTTTTCTTATGTTTTATTTTATTTTTATTTTTTTGCATTATATAATTTGTATACTTTGTATAATTTTTGGGTTTAAGGCATATATCACTAGGATTTTTCTTTGTTAGGGTTCGTATAATTAGGGTTGCTATAGGGCTTATCGAAAAATACCATTTAAATTTTTAGGGTTATGACTTATGATTTAATGTTTAGGTTTTTGGTCCATATATATCAAGGCTTAAGGTTTATATTCTAGACTTTGTTCATTATATTGATTTTTTTATTTTATCACTTATTTCGATCTATAACATAATTATGAATATCTTTTGTTTCCATATGTTCCATAGTTGTTAAAGTTCAATATTTCTTAACCCGCTTTTGTTTAAATGTAATACCCATCTCATATTGTGATAATTCATTAAACACAAAACATAAAAATATTTTTAAAATATTTGATTCCCTGCCAATACATCATGAAATTCACGTTTTCAAAATTATTAATTCATTTTATAGTATGATTTAACATATATAAAAATGAACATAATGCAAAATTGGTCACATTGATGATACATGGGGTTAGGGTTTAATGTAAAATTTACTACTTAATGTTAGAATTATGGTTTAAGTTTAGAGTTTAGGACATATAAATTAATTAACATTTTTTTATAAGTCTATAATAATTGAAATAAATCTAGGGTGCATTTTGGGCGGAGTTTTTAGGGCTTAAACATATGTAAACAATGCAATGTCATTTTATTTTTTTAAACAGAAAGTGAAAGAACTTAACTTAGAAATATTACCAAATGGTAATAGATATTCCTTTTTTTTGTTTCCTTAAATGAAGTACCCATATTCAAGTTCGTTTTGATATAACCCTTAAGTGATTTAAGTAACCTAAGGTGTAGACCCAACCTTAAATGCAATACCCACATGTAAGTTCATTTTGAAATAATCAGTATGTAGTTTGGGTGGCCTTTCAATGAAAACCAAAGCTTGTATGTAATACTTGCATGTGAGTTCATTTTGAAATAATCCATTGATGATTTAAACAACCTTAGGTGAATAATCAACCCTAAATGTAATACCCACAGGTAAGGACACTTCAAAATAAGTGCTTTGGGTACCCAAAATATGTTTTTTATATATACTTAAATTCATTTTATGACGATTAATTATCATGAATAATGATAAAAAAATAATGATTTGACTAACTTATCAACATAAAAAAAAGTAATTAAATAATAAATTAGATATCAAATTATTAAATTGATTTTAAAATTTATATTTTAATTATCTAAATAATTAAGGTTCAACTAAATAACCAATTAATTAATATTAAGAAATAAATGATTGTTTAAATATGATAATCAATCATTTACATTATTTGAAAAAAAAAATAGCAATTCCTTAATTATCACATTATTTGTTGATATTTAAACTAGATTATTACGTCATATGAATCTCATAAATATTATAATGGAAACCTATATGCAAGTATTACAAAAAATGTTAAAAATCAACAATTATTTATGGACTTACATGCGAGTATTGCAATGGATGTTAAAAAACAATAACTATTATGAAACCTATATGGAGGTATTGCAATGGATGTAAAAAAATCAACAACTATTACGATACCTATACGCAAATATTACATATTTAAAATGGCTTTATGGAAATTACAATAGAAAGGATGTAGGTATTGCACAATGTTCATTTTGATATTTGTAAACCCTAAACAAATTAATGTTACCTATTCATATGGGCCTATTTAAGTTTTGAGTCTTACATTTAAAGCACTAAAAATATTATGAAAAAGAAGAAGATATTATTAACCATATACCTATCAAACAAGTGTGATTAAGAAAATATTATATTGATAAAAGATGTACAAATATGGGTGGATCAAAAAATGTTAAAGAACCCAATAAAAAAAAGGTTTTCTATCAAAGGACCCAAGTTCAAAAATTGGGTAGTCCAAAAAATGAAAGGGCTAAAAAAACCTAGTTAATTATATAAAGTGGAAACCCTAAACCATATCATTATGTACAATCTTGTGTTTAGCTCAATAAGCAACGACTACATTTGCAACCCTTATTACATGAAAAGCAATGTACAAATGGCGACGTTCCATTTGAACCTGAACTACATTTGCAACAAAATTTTCCTTTATTATCTCTTGAACCTTATAAACACCCAAAAACCACTAAATTAAACCTTAACACACCTTGAATGAAACAAAATTATAAAAAAACAATAAACATTGATTATCTATTATTTCTTACCTTCCATGAATCTAAAAAAATCTAATACATTTGTCAACTATTCTATTCGACTTGTTTTATTAGATTTTTTATCCCAATTGTTGACACCCCATGCCATCTTCAACTGTCATGCATATATAAGATGGGTGGATCGAATCCTCTTATAAATTTTCATCTTTCTCCATTCGAGATGTTGCATCCCAAGGCACGTTTCCCATGGCCCAAGCATTAAAACCCAACACTTACAACAATTGTTTTAAAGTTAATTTGACCAAAGTTGGTTTTGGGAATGGTGGACATTGTTTTGCAATAATTACCAGCTTATCCCATTCGCACTATACTTTGGCACGAACTCAACTAACAACCTTTTGATCATTCTACTTTTACACAACCATGGCATTTTCCAAGATGCGAGCATTCATTTTAGCTTAATCTTGATGTCGAGGACCTAATTCAAAAATTGAAGGCCTCCTAGGTTTGGCCTTTTCTACCACTAAGCCATGCACCTCCTTCAAATGTTTAGTCAACAACCATTTGGCACGATATGTGACGATGCAAATGCTAACTTTACACTTCCATTTGGACCCAACCTTTATCCATTTTTTATCCTTCCGAGCCAAATTAAATAGACAAAGGGGTGCCGACAGCTGAAAAGTTTGGTCGATTTCAAGCTCCAAACTTAAACCAAAAAATATTTTAAGAAAATCATTACTTTAAAAAAAATAAAAAAATCCTAACGTTAAAACCTTACACATAAACAGTTAAAAAAACAAAATGCATGTATTGCAAAACATAAAATCACATAACTAAATGAAATTCCTGCAAATTTTAACTCTTTTCAAGTATTGTAATAAAATAATTTGACAAAAAAAATCCCGCACCTTTCATCAATTTGATGGAAAGTGCGGATATAATTAAACTTAAAAAAAATTATACAATTTTTTTTATCTACATTTAATTGAATGTACATAAATTTTAAAACAATTTAACCCACCATTTTTCGATCAAAATTTTCATTCTATATTGAAAATGATCTCACCTTTTGAATTGCAAACTATCATCATTATCAATTCTAAGCCACATAGATTGTTTTGATTCATCAATTTTCAATTATGATGGAGCAACATTTTACTCCTTTGGTTTCGTGACTAACATGACAAGCTAACATTGATAACCTTGAAACAAAATTTGAAATTATTATTTTCAAAACTTAAAAAAAATTATTCATGATGTAATTGAATTTTTTTTTTGTTTTGAATTTCCACCATTTTTTGAACAGAAAAGGGGCCATCAACCACAACATCTAAAAATATATATTTAGAAAGAAAATTAGAAAACTTAAATGGAAATTGAAAATTCTACAATAGGTTTTAGGACTTCTAGTTAGAATAGAAAATGATTTTAACAATTTTATATTTCCATGTATGGTATGTAATTAAAAGATGGCTGAAGTTTTTATGAATAGGATTCTTGAATAACACCACTAACATGTTCAAGTATAAACGTGAAGGATTAAATTGTTGTGTGTTTCAATATATATTAATAAATGAATATCCAACATTTGAGTGATGATTTCAATTGATTCAAAGTGGATGATTGAACTCATGTATAGATGGTAGTTCAGGAAATGTGAAAAAATTCACTAAACCATTCAAGTATAATTGCAAAAAAATAATTTACATATGTTTCAATATATTTTAATAAGTCCAAAATGCAACTTGTGAATAATAGTTTTAACATTAAAAATGAATGGTTCAACTCATGTACACATGTTGAACATTGGAAAAATGTGGACAATCATTAGTTCATTCCAATATAAATGTGAGGTTTTAAATTGTTACATGTTTTTAAATAAATTATGGTAAATGTAAAGTACAATTCATGAACAATGGTTTCAATTTGTTAAAAGTGTATGGTTCAATTCATGTACCATGTTAACAATTGAAGAAATGGTTTAAAAAATCACTAACCCATTATAATGCATTATGTAAATAAAACTAAAGATTATTTCAATTTGAAGTCAACAACGTTGAAATGATTAAAAGATGAAATAGGTTTCAAATTATTCATAAGTGAACATTGTAATGAATGTTACAATTATAAATAATATTTATCATTAATTAGTGCAACAAGTCACTTGCAAACTAAAAATGATTAATGGATTGAAATATAGTCAAATTAAATAATAGTCACAATGTGTGGGAGAGAAAAAAAAAAACAAAAACAATTCTTGTGAAAATTGTTAACTAGTCTTGGATGGTTCTTAAAATTGAGTTGAAATTGACTCAATTTTTAAGCTAGTTTTCACCTCAAAAATAGTTAAGCATCACCATTTTGATACCCACATTTGAAAATTACCCCCTTTAATTATCACTTCATTGAAACTATCCAATTTTGTAAAGAAAATCCAAAAATCTGAAAACCAGCTAAGGTAATAAAAGATATAAAATGTAGTTTTTTTTAGTAGGGTCTAGGATTAGGGGTAGTCTAAGGGTAGGTAATATAGGCAATCCATGTTTATTAGTTGTTTGTGCATCTTAATCTGAGTGCATTCCAAAGTGCAAAGTTTGTTTTTCTTCAATGGGTCACTTTAATTGGCCAACATTGACATATTCCAACGTCACATCAAGTCAAGGTCAACCTAGGGTCAACTTGGGGTCAACCTTATTCAAAGAAATAACTTTTCATGTAAAGGTGAAAACTTTACCCCAATGGTGACTAACAATTATAATCGCAAAAAAGGTAAAAATCCAATCCATTAAATCCAACACCTGAATTAAATTTTCAAAGTAAATAAAGAAAACTTAATTTTTATAAAAATCTTGATTGTTGAAAGGTGACAACTAAATTTTGCTCACCATTTGAACGGCCAAGATTTTTTATCTCAAATGATCCACACTTTATCATAGTCCAGCAATTTTAGTCCTAAAAGTGAAATAAACTGAAAAAATCTTGATTGTTGAAAAATGTTAACCAAATTTTGATCACCATGTGGTCAAAGAATGGCTAAGAATTTTGCTCAAATTGATCTATACACCAATTGTAATTCAATGACTTCAATCTAGTCCCAATTCGTTAAAGGGGGAAATTAGCCTTGCCCAACTTGCTGGTCTTGCTTAGCCAAAAGGGAAAATTAACCTAACCTGCTTGGCTTGTTTAGCTATAAAGGAAAATTAATGTGACCTACTTGGCTTACCTAGTGAAATGAAAAAATTAACTTGACTCGCCTTGCCTAGGCAAAGGGGAAAATCAGCCTTAAATCTAGTCACAATTTGCAAAAGCAATTTAAAGTTTTTTTTTATAATAAATAACTAAGAAAATCTTGATCATCAAAAAGTGTTGAAATTTTTTGGTCAACATTTCAATAGCCAAGTGTATCCATTCTAAGGTGGCTCACTTTTTGAAACAACAAAAGTTCCCAAAAGTCCACTTTACAATTTTTAATTTTTGAATTTTTTTGGTACCATGGGTTCGATGGTAATAAAGTTCATGTATCAAAAGCAATAAAGTCCATATTAATAGGAGCCCGCCTACATATTCCAAATATATACACCTTTAGAAAGAAAATTTAATTTAAAAAAAAACAATTATGTTGGGGACTTATGAAAATATGGTTCAATTTTGACCATTCAAGAGTCCCTAATTTAAACTTTGATTATGATTTTTGAGGGATTACTTTCACATAAAGGTTTATTATTTGATGTTACAACATATATTGAATCCCTATAGATAATTTGGAGTGGAATTCAATATTTAAATTTTAAATTTTCTACCATTCCAATGTATTGACTAGTCCATAGTTTGTACTTCAAAAGTTCATTGTGAGAAATTGGTGTATTTTTATTGAAAAATAAATGTGACTAGATCTTGCAATTCTTTCATTTTTTTAGAACTTTCGGAGAGTTTATGTTGGTGATCAGGCCATTCATTCCAATAAACAGCTATATGGACGCCTGAATGAATTGTTGGGCCTCCAAGACCACTTCATGGTATTGAATGTGACATGTATGATTGTCATCCTGAACAAGTTAATTTTGACATGTTTATTGTGACTAAAGTGATTTTTTTGACTAGCATAGTATGGACCATTTGATTGGTCAAATTTCTACATGTATAAAACAAACATTTATGGCAAGTAAATAAGTAGGTAGGTAGGTGGTAGCCTACCCTACCATACTATATCCTACTTGACCTACTTTAACTTACCATAATATATCTTATTTAGCCTACCCTACTTATCTTAGCCCTTTAAACACATTGTACATAGGTTATAATGTTAGGAATTGAACCTTTAACCTCCCCAATGATAAATCAAGTCCTTATCCAATGGACCACACCATTAAAAGGTGTGAAACATTTGTCAATTTTTTTATTTCACATGTTTATTTCAACTCATTGCAAGATTATGAAGTTTGAAGGTAAGTAGGTTGTAAAAGATAAGTGGGTGGGTGGGTAGGTAAATAGATGATGAATGAATAGGTAAATAAGTAGGTGGGTGAGTAGGTGGGTGCGTATGTAGGTACATAGTACATGTATGTATATGTAAATAGGTGTGTGGGTAGGTAGGTAGGTTATAAGTAGGTAGGTAATACATAAACTAGGTAGGTAGGTAGGTAAATAGGGAGTATGTGAGTAGGTGGGTGGGTGGGATAGGTAGGTATTACATTTAGGTATGTGGATGGGTTGGTAGGTAAATATTACATTTAAGTAGGTGGGTGGGTTGTTAGGTAGGTGGTCCATTTAGGTAGGTAGGAAGGTAGGTTGTAAAATTATAGGTGGGAATTAGGAGGTAGGTATGTAATAGGCATAAGATGTTCCATTTGACTAAAGAACATTAGTCATTTTGACTAATGATGTCAATTTTTTGTGTTCAATTTAACTAGATGTTCCATTTGATTAAAACTTGTCGACCATTTTGATTAAGGTTATGTAACTTGATTATATGTATTGGTCAAAATAAGTTACTCTAGTCAAAATACATGTTTTGAACCTCTAGTCAAAATGGACATGTCCATTAGTAAAAAAAAGACTGGTTGGTCAACTTAAACTATTTGAAAAACCAAGAATTTTAACTTAATGAAACCAACAAATTATCATATTGATTGTAATTGCAAAAACATGATGCCATGCATCATATTCATGTTTTTTGCCATTATTTAATGACTATTATGACTAAATAGTTATAAATGTAGTTGACAAAAACAATAGTCATTTTTGTGTTGGATTCAAAGAATAGGCTTTATTGTAGTGAGGATAAAATTTTTGGACTTGCATCTTGATGCAAAAAGTTACATTAAGGAATTGGACATCATTTCTAACATAGTGACCAACCAATAAATGTTTCATTTCATCCATAGTAGTTTATGAGTCATCATGTTGACTAATAGCCAAATATTTTATTACGTACAACACCAAAACATGTTTTTTAGGATTGATTCTATGTGATTATAATCATTCTTTTCGTCATTTTAAAAGTTCTTTATGTCATTTTCTAATAGTTTCTCACATTGTATTTGAATAGGACAAGTTGTAAAAGACATGTTTTGGCATTATAAATATTACACATGGAATATTACATCATCATATTATAAAATTAAAAATCATTATTCTAATCACAAAAGTCAAGGTCTTTTAATTAACTAATTTTAATTTATTTAAAACATATTATTACAATTTAAAAAATATATATATATCTATCCAAAAAAACACGTTAATAATCATACTAACTATAGTCATAAAACCATGACATCACGTAACATCTCAATGGCCTTTACAAGTATATAGTGATTTTTGTGATTGAGTAGTTATAATTGTAATTGAAAAGGACAGTAGTCATTTATTTAATCGATCAAAAAATGCATATATGTTGTTTTGAAATGTCATGTGTCATTTAATCATTTATGTATAATTTGCAAATATAATTATAAAAACAACTTGGTTGTGAACCATCAATGGATGAAATATGTTCATCTTTCATCAATTTTTCTATATTTGTGTTAGTTATAAATTATAGTCACATGTGTGGCTAAAATTTGGATCTATCATAATGTAGTCGCATATGTGATTATGAGCATTTGCAACTATGGTGACATGTAGAACTAGTATAAGTGTTGTCACAAAATGAGTTGATTTGAGCATTAATTGCACACTAATTGCAAACCTAATGTTAGAATGGACAAGATTTCTTTTATTGAAACCTCCCTATTTAGGGGGCCATAAATTTCAGGTTACTGAACAAAATTGAATGATTCAAAAGCTTACTACAACACTTGCAAATGAACTACAAATTACCTTGAGACCTCATCACCCACCAAATGTCAACCATGACACCATTTTAATCTTTGTATACATTAAGTGTTTATTCATAGGCATAACATTTACCCTCAAGGATAAATCAAATGTTTTGATTAAATAACATTTAAACATTGGATTTAATCTCTAATTTTTTTTAAAAAAATTCCAAAATGCAATTTTATTTTTGTCAAATTTAGTCAAACATATGAAAAATACATACCCATTTTTAACCCTAAAAAGGGTATATGATGGAGGGGGGGGGGGGGGTTCTCATTTTACTTATCCATCAAAAAGATACATTTCTATCTACTTGGTTGTTAACTTGATGGGAAAAAATTAATGTTAATATTCTCTTACTTGGTGCATATATAATTTTTAAAAATTATATATCATTACTTGAACATTGTTATGAACATTACTTGCACAACATTACTATAAACCCTTATCTTCATCAAACTATTTTTTTGGCCAAATCTAAAATCATATAATCTCTTTTACAAGTGAACAACATTGGTTTAAATTTTAAACTAGTGTTGGATGAGTATCTCAAAATGATAGATAAAATTGATAATTTTGATTTCCAACACCTAGAATAAAAATAAGAATTGAAAATAGGTTTGGGGCCTAATTTGCAAATTGGGGATAGAACTAACAAGTGAAAGCTCACTATGATGACCCCCTTTAACATGTCACATTGTATTACTTTACAAAGGTGTGCATGTTTAACTGTATCCCACTTCAAACTTTTGAAAACAATTCACAATATTTTTGCATATTATGTTACAATATAACCTAAGCAAGATATTAAAAAAGAAACTATTTGATTTTATTATGTTACGATATAATCTAAACAAGATATTAAAAAAAAACTATTTGATTTTATTTGATTTTATTATGTTACAATATAACCTAAGCAAGATATTAGAAAAAAAACTATTTGATATTCCCAGTGGCGCATTATGTTTACGAGGTGGTCTTCACAATCAAAGACCAGGATGTGCTGGGGTGACAACATATTGGGGACGTCAAGATTCCAGTTGAGCAGTTATTAGATGGTGACATCATTGATGACTGGTTTGAAGCTCTTAATACTAATGGCAAGCTGTGTCATGGGGGTGCAAAGTTACACCTCCGTGTATCCTATCAGCCTGTTGAAAAGGTCCCTTGTACACACAAGGGGTGGGGCCAGACTCTTTTGGGGTGCCCTTCACATATTTCCCCCTCCGAAAGGGATGTGACTTAACTCTCTACCAAGACACACATATCTATGACGGCACACTTCCACGAATTTGTCTTGAAAGTCGTGTTGGGTATCACCAGCATCGGTGTTGGGAGGAAATGTGTGCTGCCATTGCAGGTGCACATCACTTGGTATATCTAGCAGGGTGGTCCATTTATGACAAGATTAAGCTTGTACGTGACATCAACAGGTCAGTCCCTGATGGTGGGAATTTGACATTGGGAGAGCTGTTGAAGAAGAAGTCTGCTGCTGGCATCCGTGTTCTGCTGTTACGGTGGGATGACAGAACTTCAAATGATTACAGTCTTCTTAAGACAGTATGAATGATCTCCTTTGGACTTCATGTTCTTAGTAGCTCTGCAACTATTTGTAAGCTCATTGCATGCTTAAATTTGTTTTCAGGTTAGATTTTGGCTGCTATCTAGAAACGTTTGTGTGTCTTTGCCATGGAATAGTCTTTCTACAATTTGTGATGTCATCACAAGTTGAAAGGAATATATCCAGGCTCAAGGTGTGAAGTTGTTTTAAGTTCCTCAACTTCATGTTTACTGTTTTCAGAGTGGGGTGATGAATACACATGATGAAGAAACAAAGAAGTTTTTCAAAAACACAGGGGTGCGCTGTATTCTGGCACCACGCTATGCTGATGACACGGTCAGCTGGGTCAGGCAAAAGGTGCACTCTCAAAACCATCTAAAGAGTTTCAAATTGGCAAAACAATTTTCAAATGTGTCTTCCTGGCACTATGCTGTTCCAGTTTTTAATACACTCGGTCACACCTGGACTGGGTTTTGGCAATATTGTGGAGGAGCCGTAATCACTAAAGTAATGTGTTACTCCAGGTGGTTGGAACACTATATTCGCATCATCAAAAGGTAGTGATAGTGGACACAGATGGACCAAGCAACATGCGGAAGCTTACCTCTTTCATTGGTGGCTTCGATCTTACAGGGGGGCGATGGGACACACCCTCCCACCTTCTCTTTTCTAGTCTTCAAAATGAGCATAAGGGTGATTTTCGCAACAAGAGCTTTACGGTGAGTTTTGGCCTTTGTTGATTCACAAGATCAAGAACAACAATGTTCAACATGTCTGCAAGATTTGGGTTGGCCCATGCCTCATTCTGCACTTGTCAAACCAAGTTCCTGGGAGGTTCTCCATGTATGCTGATGCTGCAAATAATTTGATTGATGGAAAAGAGGGAAATTGGAGGAAGTTGACAGAGAATCTGGTGTAACAGGCTGGGGCAGAGGGGGGAGGGCCAAGAGAACCATGGCATGATTGGCACTGCAGGATTGATGGTCATGCTGCATATGATGTTCTCACCAACTTTGAGCAGCGATGGAGAAAGGCCACCCACCGACATGATGATGAGCTCCTTGATATCAACCGCATTCCAAGGATCCTATCTCCTTCAAATCGAGCCCCACCCGATGGGGACCCATCCCTAAATGTGACTAAGGACAATGATCCTGAGACTTGGCATGTTCAGGTGAATTGTCCATTCTTACATTTTTCAACTTTAAAGTTCCCTTGTGCAGCATCACAACATGAAAAGATTATTGCCAATTACTTTCTATTTAAAATAATAAAAGCAACCCAATGCTGCAGAATTTGTGAGGTCACTGGCTCATTGTTTCCTTCAAATTCAAGGAATCACAGACCTTCTATCTTTCGAGTCATCATTTCTCCTCAGTAAAAAGTGGATATGTGCAGCTCAAGTTGAAAGGCTGTCTGTTAATGTCATGGTGTATTGAAATTCTAAATTTGGATGCTTCCAAAGTCTTTTGGGCTTTCATGTGATCACTCATAGAGCAGCTTCTGACAATAAGAGTTTTTACTTTGGAAGCCTGGTGCAGGTCTTCCGCTCGATTGATTCTGGATCAGTGAAAGGCTTCCCAAAGATTGCTGAAGCGGTGCAACAGCAGGTAAGGCCATGTCATGTTGTCCAGAGCCAGAGGGGATGTCATTACAGGGAGAAAATTGGCAGATTTGAATGTATTTCCAATAGTAGGGGACTTGGAAACCAGATATTGCTGTGTTGCACAGATTTGATTTTGAATACCCCAGTGTGACGTCTGTTTTTGGGAGCAGCATCTAGTATGGGGGAAAAGTGTTGCTATTGATGTAAGCATTCAACTGGCATACATCAAGGCCATTCGCTCTGCCCAGCACTTCATATACATTGAAAACCAATACTTCCTTGGGTCTTCTTACAACTGGCCTGACTATGACAAAGCTGGAATTTATTCCAACAAATCAAATCACATTTTCAGATTTTTATCTCTTGCATATTTCTGTTGTCTTCTATTTTTGAGGGTGGAGGGCTTCATGCAGCTTTGGCATTTTAGGCAGCTGTTTTAGGGTAATGAGAACAGCAGGTGTCACATTTTTTGGGTGGTTGAAAAATTCGTCCTTGGCTCAGGTTTTGTGGATTAGGTACAAACCACCTCATCCCAATGGAGCTCGCTTTGAAGATTTGCAGCAAGATACGAGCTGGTCAGATGTTTGCTGTGTATGTTGTGGTGCCTATGTGGCCAGAAGGTGTACCTGAGAGTGCAGCAGTACAAGAAATCCTCTACTTTCAGGTAAAATTCTTTTGCCATCTCACTGACTTCTTGAACCAATCACACTAAGCAGCTGTTCAGCCTGCACTAGCAAAATCTCCAGTCAGAGTCTACAGAGCTAAAGCCCTGCATGGTTCACTTGCTACATTGCATAAAGAGTCAGTATGTACTCTAGATTGATCTGCATGTTTGTTTGGTGTTGTTGGACATAGTCACAAACAATGAAGATGATGTACAAGTTGATTGCGGAAGCATTGAGCGATTGTGGCCTGACTGGTCAACGGCACCCTCGGGATTATTTGAATTTCTACTGTCTTGGGAATCGAGTGGTGAAAAAGTCTTTTGAGCCTGAACCATTACGGAAGCCAGAACCCAACTCAAAACAGGTAAGATTAATTCAAGTTTTGGCCTTTGCCTTGTGGTTCTCATGGACATTTTTCATTCACTCTAACATTTAGTTGTCTTTGGTCAAAGATTATGGAATCTTAGGTGAGAGTTCTATGGTTAAGCTAGAGCTTGGCACTTACTGAAAGCTTCTCCCCTGACTCTTCTGTTATGATGTCTGTTTTCAGTGGCATGCCCAGAAGAACAGACGGTTCATGATATATGTGCATGCAAAGGGGATGGTAGTGGATGATGAGTTTGTGATAGTGGGCTCTGCAAACATAAATCAAAGGTCAATGGATGGGTCTCGGGACACTGAGATTGCCATGGGGGCTTATCAACCCTATCATACATGGAGTTTTAAGCATGTACCACCCCATGGGCAGGTGAGTGCTTTTGGTTGGGGTTCTTCACTTATCAGATATCCCTATCTTGGAGGTCTTAAAGAAACTTCTGATGGGATGGAATGGAAGTGAATATTAACCCAAAACATCCCTGATATGTGTGAGTGTGTGTTTGTTAGGTTTATGGGTACCGAATGTCACTGTGGGCAGAGCATTTTGGAACATTGGAGCCAACTTTTGAGGATCCACAAAGCGCAGAGTGTGTGCGCCGTGTGAATGCCCTGGCTGAGTCAAACTGGCAGCAGTACACAGCCAGTGAGGTGACAGACATGCAAGGCCATCTCATGCCCTACCCTTTGCAAGTGACTGTTGATGGATTGGTCATGCCCCTTCCACGACATGAGAAGTTTCCTGATGTGGGTGGCAGTGTCATGGGCACTAATCAACCAAGCCTCCCTGATGACTTGACATCTTGATTTATCTCTGGCGCTTTTTTCCTTCACCATAAACACCCCCCCACCTTGGTCTTTTTGGGACCCCATATTGTATGTGGCACACAGGTTCGATTGTTTGATTCTAAATTTCTGCTTGACCATCTTGTATTTATGGTCAAGAATAGTGGCCTGGTACCACTCATGGAATCATGGTCTTATGTTTCTTCTCCAAGATCAATGTATTCTACAGCACAGTCTTCAAGCTTTTAGATCAAGCATGCTAGGATTTGAACTATTGTAAGAGTAGGTATTTTACTCCCATATTAGTGCAGTGAATTTCAGCAATGAAATCTACATAAGAATGAGATGGTTTTTGTGTGTTTATTTACAAAGACTTTTGGGGGTTTTGTACTAACTTTTTTATTGAAGACTGCAACCAAACAATAATTAATTTTCCTTATATAATAAATTTGAGTTCCTTAACATGCTGGGTGCTTGTTTTGGTCATACTGCCCTTTGGGTTTCTAGTGTACATAGTGTTGACAATGTGTGAGTGTCTTGACCTCCACATTAATTGCAAGTATGTTGTCCAAGTAGAACAATTATGGATTCCAAAGACTTTAGAAATCACATGCTGTCTGCAGCCACCTGGTCCATGCTCTAAAATAGGGTTTGTATTCGTCATCAACAGCTGCTGCTGGACGATATGCATATCTGTAGAATTACAAGTGAGAACAGTATTTGGAACCTGTCACCATAATCCAGGTAGACAACTGATGATTCTTCCACACAAATTTGTCCAGCAAACCTAGAGAATTTCCACAACAGTAGGAGATGGAGCCCCATCATTTGAAAATTATGGTCTGGGGTGGCAGAGATTGTCATTTTCTTGACCACTTTATATTACATAATCTTCTGGTGATGATCATACACTGAGGATAGTGACCAAAATATTCTTGAAGATGATTTGTTTTTCAAAAAATTGTTGAATCTGCCTACTCAGACAGTACCATGGAATGCTGTGGCATGGCCCCACCCTTGTACATTATGTTCGGTGCATTGCCTAGCCCACTTTAAGGTGTTCACCTGGTTAATCAACATAATGAGCAGTGGGAAGTTAAAGTCAGGTGTATGGTTCTTAAACCAATACACATATATCACTTCAGGATGCAAGAAAACAGCGCTCTATAAAGATGTTGATCTGTTCATTGAGGTGACTAATTTCTGCAGGCCAGAAATTGGAATCTGAGGATGAACATGACAAAATTGATGAGGCAATTTTGAAGCAATCCTCAAACACAGCCAATGACTAACAGGAAGAGGTGATTGATGAGGCTAAGAATCAAGAGGGTGGGAATGTGTACAAATTGAAAGGAACTTGTAGCATGTATATTGAAATGGAATGATTTAAGGTCCATAGGTAACCCAACAGCATAAAGATAAGTAAACAGGAAATTTCATCGGTGCCAGATTTGATCTGTGTGAAGCCCTTGTGGGCTGAGAGAATTACTGGATGGCCAAGGCAGATTTCTCATGTGACCCACATATCTGCTATCTACCTCCATACACCACATTATTACTTACTTACAATTAGGCCAACAAACTACTTACAGAAGACAGTAGTTCCATTGGCCTAACTGTTCCAGACTCTTGGCAGTGTACATCTAAAAGCATATAATAATCAGCCCAACATGTGGGCAAACCACTTTACAAAAACTGCATCCTCAGATTCTGTCACATTACCAGAAACAACAGTAATATGTGATGATGTTGGTCAGCATTCCAGGGACATAGTTAAGCTATGACAGGATTGGAAGTCAAAAAACCCCAAAAGGAGCATCGACTTGTGGGCATACATGCAGCATAGGGGGCCAGAGATGTTCAGCACAGCACTCTCAGTTTTTTCAGCAGCAGATGCCTGTGATAACACTGTTTCCAGTTGCATTATGTAAAATAATGGGGAAATATATAACTTCATGAAATGATCATAGTGTGTGCACATGATCACCAGGTGCAACCTCTCAAAGGAACAAGAGCAGCAGATGCAGTTGGACCAGCAATAAATAAACAGAAATTATGGTTGATATAGGCCAATTGAAATACAGAACTGTTCTGGACAGCCAGTACCTTAGCCTTCCAAAAATGCTTCATTCACCCAACAAAAACAAAAGCAGGAATTATCCCAGCAAATTGCTTGATCATCACATCAGCTCCAAAACCTACATGCCAAACAAACCATCCAGTGGGCAAGCCTAAGTGGCAACTGCTTTGACCTTTGGTACCGCCTGAGACCCTGCAAAAGTACAGAAACTTCTCAGTGCAGGTGCATATTGGCTTCAAAACACTGCTTAATTGTATTCGACTCTGAAGAGCAAATAAATTGGAAGAAAGACAAGCACACACAGTTTCTCAGCAAGCACTACCTACTCAGATATTACTTCCAAATGACCTGCAAGCACAGCAGGGTATTCTAGAAATATTGAACCACATACCTTATCTCAAATTGTTCTTGAACAGGCAGGGCAAGTCACAGAGATGCCACATGCGACCAGTTCCTGTTGTCTTCCTCCGTATGGCCTTCACACTCCAGTTGTCTGCTCAAAGGCAAAAAAAAAGAGAGAACCTAAGTGAAAACCACAACATCCAGAAAGTGCTTCACAACACAATCAATGGAACAATTCTGTCAAGTTGCAGACAGCATAATTCTATCAATTACAAAGAGGTTTGCCCAACACAATGAACTACTAGATTCTGTGTAACACCCACAGGGGATGGGTGACAGCCCTCCACAAACATCATGGGCAGTATATGATTTCTCAGGAAAGATCATGGGGCAAGCAGACAAATGGTTCTAGAAATGTCTACCCTAACCAAATCAGAACGTTTCCTTTCACAGAATACTCATTAATGTGCTCTTCACAGCATTCACAACCTTCTGCTTCTTCCATAGTTCAACAAATTAAATCTTCATAAGAATTGTGAACTTCTCCATACTTATGTTTTAAGTCAATGTGAATTGAGAGATGGTGGGGCCACAGGGATTTTGGATCCAACAATATACCACCAAAGGGGAGAAAAGGAGGAGAATCCAAACCACGAGGAAAAAAATGAGGAGCAGCAACAGTCACACAATGCTCAGTGACCTTCAACAGGAACATAGATGGTAGTGACCAGGTACTACAACATCTAAAGTTCAGTAATGACACCAAGCATCAACTTCACGGACTTACAGGAGCGAATTCTAACAATTTTCGCCTCCAAACTCCGAATACTACAAAGATGACCGAAAGACTAAAGATAACAAGGAGCCCCAAACAAAACATGTTGCTGGAATACGATTACGAGTTGCATTCCTTGAGCTAAGGAAAGCTTCTATCATACCAGAAGAGGTATAACGATCCCGTTTCTTCAATTTATATTCCGCTTTGTCACAAAAACAGCCAAAAACAGCACATAAGACTGCGAATATCTCAAACTTCACTCGGGCTCCACAAGAAAAGCTCCTAGGGGGATGGAGAAGCGCAGCAGAACCAGAACATCAGCGTACCATGGTTGCTTGAGGTAGGAGGAGCGAGCTACCGGAAGCTCCGCACACGACCGCGCGGCACAGGACGGGAGATAGAAAGACGAAGAGCCCATCTTAGGGTTTTGTTAGGGGTTCAGTTAGGGTTTTTGCCGTCCTTTGAGACGTCCAATTGGGACCTCGTTGGGGACGTCTTCTTCAATTTCCTGAATTTCCCAATTTGGAGATTTTTTTTGCTTTGTAATAACCAGTGCTGGGCGGTTATCAGCTTTTTTAAAGACCCGTTGGGTCCAGGTTTTAAAAGAGTTTATAAGACCATTTTTTTGTTTTAAATTTAAATTATCTTTCAAAAGACTTGAGCACGGTTTCAACAATTTGAGAAAAAAAATTTCATCTGGATTTCAAAGTGTCGGGTCTCACACATTTTAGACTTTCATCAACATTCAAAGACAATTTTCAAATATGGATTTTTTAAATTTATATTATTTCAGATCTAATTTTTAAATCTTACTTAACACCTAAAATAATTATCTAATGTACTAAAATATTAGGTAGAATTAAAAAATCTGATCCTGATATTTTTAATTTTTTGATAGGGTATCAATTATAAATAAGCAACGACATGATTTCAAGTGACCGATTCTCACTAATAATAAACAAATTTCAAACAGGGTATGACTTTAAGGAATACTTGGAGGTATTCACTTGGAGGTATTCAATTGTGCCTATCACAGCCAAGGTTGGGTATGTGGAGGAACCCAAGTGGACCACGGTGATGGCTAATAATGTGCGCCAAGTGGTTAGCCGAGCTATGGAGACCCTAATTGATGCGCCCAAACAGGAGGAGCACAAGGTCAACCTGCGTCTCACGGGCTTCAAGGCCAAGGAAGGCAAGATCGAGAAGGAGCTGGTGTAGCGGTTCAACATAGAGTTGTTGCAAGGTTGAATGAAGCTGCACGCCAAGGTCATTGTCATCACGCGGCAATGGCCTGTGACTACATGGGCCTCCACATCGACAGTAGGCGCACGCCTCACCGCGATGCTGCTCAAGTTCACAATGAACGAAGACCACCAGGCCACATTGTGAGGGTGCAAAGGTCTGGTGGGGACAAGTTAGGCCTAAACAAGGACCTCACGCCCACACAGCAGGTGTGCAACTTGGAGCTATGGCCATTGTTTAAGGAGGCCAAGGTGACAGGCAAATGCGCCTTCTGGCGTATATCGAGCTCTTCATCAACAATATTCAAATTTGCCCACCTTCCTTTATCTAAGGGCATGGAGACTAGAGAAACCTATGTGTGGTATTATGGAACATGCACGGGGGTGGTGTAAATAAATTGGAAATAAAGGTGCAAATACTAAAGTTGTTTCAGGGTGCATCTTATTAACCGAAACCTAGCACTTCCCAAGCCAACATTTGCCACACGTTGAAAGGTTTGCTTCATTTGCGATAGTGTGCATTGCGCAGTTGAGAAAAACAAAAGTGATAAAACATAGCGGGGGGGGGTTGCTACTTACTTTCGTAGCCACCTTAACCCAACTTATCATAGTGGAAGAAAGGAAGCCAAGATTATTATCTATGGCTATGGGTTAGTAGGGGTGTTGCCCCTAACTTGTTTGTCTGCGTGGTGTATGTTACCCTTGTTGGTTCCAAAAACGAGAATGAATCCTTGTTCCAAACCCTAGCAGTAGATATTGCTAAAGTTCAAACTCTAGGGGGCATAGTACTATTGGGAGGGGATTTGAATGCACATATTGCAACGCTACCAAATACCATTGACACTAATGACCTTTGTGAACTATTACAGGCACCTGAGTTTGTTGAGATTCAGGAACTAAGCGTTATGGCTAAATAATAGAACTACGACATCAATGTTGGCGGTTAGGGTCACAAGCTCTTGGACCTATGCTATGACGTTGAGTTGCTCATCCTCAATGGCCGGACACCTGGTGACGAATCAAGGGAGTTCACTTGCTTGCCAAATGGGGGGTGGAGCACTATTGATTATATTATTGGCTCAGTTATAGTTTGGCAAGCTACTACACACCTCGAGGTGATAATAGATGACATTCGTTATTGCGCGACGGGGGAGATTCTAACCACAAACCATTGCCCCTATGGTTGAACATCAATTGTAGCTTTGTTGAACCACAACATAGGTTGTAACAAAAAAATCTTTCCTAGGTTCAAATATGATAAATCAAAAGTAGAAAAATATTAGTTTGCCCTAATAGTAAGTCTTCGAAACCTGTGGGTTGTTGACTCGATTAGGCATCTGGGGACATACAAGTTAGTTGACCTACTCCAACAATGCGTGGGTGTTGCAACAAAGTCTACTTTTGGCAATAAGCCTTCGGGAGGGAGCTGCAAAAAAAGACACTACTATAAACCTTGGTTTGATGTTGATTGTCATATAGTGAAACGTGAACTGAGGCTTAAGCTAAAAGCCAACCCCGATTCACATGACGCTAAACATCAGGAAAATAAATTAAAAAATTTATTGAAAAGGAAAAAAAAATTCTAGGAAACTACAAGAGTTCAACATATGTGTGCATTTGCCAAAGTGGATGTGCTTTCGTTTTGGAAAAAGTACCGGCCAAGGGCACTATTATGGACAAGATTACTGTAGCTATGCTTTTGGAAGGCTTCCACGGGCTAGTTTGCTAATCTTCGCCACCCATACAACTATGAATTCATCATTCCATTCAGGTGACCGAAACTCCACCTAGCCACACCCTGAACATAAATATTAAACTTATTCAGCTCCTTTAAGCATTGAAAAAACTATGAAGGAACAAGGCTAGCTACTGGTTTGAATGGTATGAAAGTTGAGTTCATTTTGGATGTAGGAGAGTTACTACACATGCCACTATTGACAACAGTCAACTCCTTTCTTGAAGAAGGCTTTCCACTGGGGTGGTCCACGTGCTTTTTAAAGAGGGTGATGCGTCCAAATTTGACAACTACAGGGGGATAATGGTTGGGCCTATCGTAGCAAAGTTGTTCGCTATGATCCTTGACAAAAGGTTGAATGAGTGGGTTGAACAACATGTGTTGTGTGCCAAGGGTCAAGCTAGGTTTCGCAAAGATTACCACACTACTGACCAACTTTTCATATTGCGAACTCTGATAGAACAGAGTAAGGCAAAAAAAAAATCACTCTATTATTGCTTTATGGACCTCAAAAAGGTGTTCAATACTATGCCACGTGAAGTGTTTTGGCAAGTGTTGGCTGGCCTCAAGGTGGAGGGATGTTTTTTATGACGCCTATAGGCGATGTATGCTAAGGATACCGTAGGCATTAACCACCTAACCGAGGGTGTCACCTCCAGCTTAAGGTGCTAACAAGGTGTGAAGTAAGGTTGTTCTCTCAACCCCCTATTGTGTGGGCTATATTTCGATGCCTTAAAGAGGCACTTGGACGACAAAGAATGTAATGCATCGGCCTTAGCAAACGTGCACACATGGTTGTTGTAAATAAATAGTAAATAAACAATAAATAGTAAACAACTTAAATCTAACTTGAAATTTTGCCCGATTTTCAACCAATTTTAAATATCCGCCCAACATTGATAAATTATGAATGTGAGGTGTTCCTTTGATTTTTTGTTGGTTCCACATATTTGAAAAAAAACTAAGAATAAAAGAACTCTTGTTCCAATAGGCATTTGAAAAATTCAGAACCAAAGAACCGTTGGGTTTAGGTATTTGAAAAGTTGGAACCAAAGCGCCACCAGTTCTGGGTTTTTCACAAAAAAACTTTCAAAGAACCATCAGGTGTCATGAAAAAACCATCAAAGGCCTGGAAGCTTTCTGGGATTCATCTAACTTCTAAAAAAGTTGAAAACCATGGTTACATGTAATAACCAAACATTTGATTTTCAATAACCATGATTATATAAATATAACAAGATGTATAAGTAATTACAAGTATCAATTCTAATACCTTGCAAAGGTTTTGTGCAGTTTCTAACACCTGTTACATTCCGACAATCATTGGCCCTGTTTAAATTCCATAAATGGGTGTTTTCACATTTTGAGTTAAATCCAATATGCAGTCAGTGTTTATTTTGTGGAAATGGAAAAATGAAATCAACTCAAAATATTTGGGGCACAATTTATAAACATCTTAAAAATATTTGTTTCAGAAAAAGGAATTTTGAAACATAGTGAAAAATTATTCATTTATAAATAAATTTACCTATTTATCAATTGCCAAAATTTACCATAATTATAAATAAATAAGGATAAATATTGGGAGTTATCTTGTTTCCATCTAAAATGCCCAAGTACGTATAGGGCACCCAATTGATGCAAAAAGTGACCATCTTAAGATAGTGATACAACATTGATGTATTGCACAAAATCGTTAATGATTTCATCAAAACAAGTGTTGGGCAAGGGCAAGGTTCCAAGTTGAACAAAAGGTTTTCTTCCCCCTATTTTTTCCCCTATGATTTCATATGGTTTTCTTTATAGTTCATCATTATTTATGTTAGATCTCAAAATTGTAAAGGAAAGAGATTAAGTAGATAAGCTTATAAGACATAGTTATTAAATTATTTTAATATATATAATATGGATATGAAAACGTAAATTAGCACATGTTTTTTTTATGTCCATGTAAGTGTGTGTGCGAAAGAAAGGAGTGCAACATTGAGGCTTGGAAAAGGTAAGTTTGGATGGCATGGATGGACAAATAGAAAAAACAACATTATTTTTATGTAACAAATTAATATCATTATAATATAATATTAAGCTTCAAGCCATGCTCATTAACAACTTTATAAACAAGGATACTTTTAACAATATCCCACCATAATCATAGAAATTCACAATGGTTTGGAAGAAGAATTCATTAGTCTTAAATACATAATAACACCCTATTTCCTAGATGCAATGAACACTTGATAGGTGTCTAGAATTTAACACAAAATCAATTTTGATGGTGATTTTGTCTCTATCAAATCACTTTGTGGTAATACAAATTGGGGGAAATAATTAGTTAATTTGAAAGCAAAATGGAAAAGTTTATGATTTGTCCAATATGCTTGTCTTGATCCAAAATGACATTGTTATATTGATGCATTTGCCCATATGTGATCTATTTGTGTATCATTAATAGTGATGTTTTCTAAAAAAATGAGTTTAAATTGTTTTTATTCATAAGTGCTTGTAATGTTAATGATTGAATTGCTTTTTGTTAAGAATTCTATATTGAAATCTCCAATTATTATAATCGGACAATGTGAAAGCACTTTCTGTATAATGTTTTTTAGGATCGAATTGAAATGTGACACTTGCATTTTGGGTGGTTTATATATTACAATTATATATAAGTTTTTTCATGTGTTATTAAAAAATGTGGTGATAAATTCAACACTAGAATCTATGATTGTTGTGCTTTTTGTCAATGACATATTTTCATCATAAAGTAAGATAGCACTATGTTCATCATAACATGATAACACATGGAACTTCTGTGATAAAACATTGTAAATTTTTAAGTTCAAATGATTAGTTTTTTTTCATTTAAAAAATTGATATGCTAATAAATTTGGATCCATAAGAACATTTTCAAAATGTAATGTTAAAGAACAAGTATAAAGAGATTGTACAGTTAAAAATTTAAATGATAGGTTTTAAAATAAACAATAAAAAGGTTGTATTGTGCATTTGTTTTTAATTGAAACTTTTTTTCTTGGACAAGATGATCTACTTAGAAAAAATTATACAATATTGGAGAAAATAAATAAAAATGTTCTTTTGAATGAACCTTTGATAATGTAGTATATGTTAAACCATATTTTGTCATGTTGTTTGAATCAAATGTTGAACAATCAATAATCAACCCTTGTAAATGATGTACAATTTGTGCCATAACTAATTGAATTAGGAATTGGATTTTCATGATAATGTGCAAAGGAGTAATTTTTATTTATATTTTGAAAATTTTACATTCAAGTGGCATCCATTTTTTTTCAAGCTTTAAGAATGCTTCATAGATTCGTAAATTTTAATTCTTGTATTATGTCCAATCTGAAAATTATGAAAATTTATCTAAGTTAAAGATTGTGAAATAGTTTTTATAAAAAACTTGAAAATCCCATCAACATCATTTACAAGAACATTTGATGTTTGATAATTCCTTACACATAATTTCACCAACACTTTTTTTAAAACCAAAATTTCATAAAGCAAGATATTGAAATGGTAAATTTGATAATTTAACATTAGTACAAAACTGAGGTGCAATTCATTCACCTAAATCATTATGGGACATTAAAAGTGAAATAGGTTTACTACACCTTAATGATTTCACCTTGGTTAAAGTTATTTCATTATAAGGTCATTATGTTAACCTCATGTTTCATTCCCAATTAACATAATTGAACTTTATAATTATTATGGTAAATAAATTTATCTTTATGTTGTTGTTTTAAACGTTTTGTTATTTTAAGTTTCCTTAGGTTATTTTAAATTATACCCTAATTTATTATGCCTTAACTTATACCCTAAATTAATATACAATTTCTACTTTAAGTTATTTTATTTTAAGCTATTATATGTTATTTGAAAGTTATTTTAAGCTATTCAAAATCATTTTACTATATATTATTATAAGCTATTTTATCCTATGATATAAATAACTTAAAATAACCTTAAATAAAATGGAATGACCTAAAGGTAAAACAACATATTAAGAAATTACATATAATAACTTAAGGTAGAACAACCAAAAATAACATATAATAAAATAGTCTAAAATAGCTTAAAATAACATTAAAAAATAACATATGATATAATATTTAATAATAGCCTACAATAGAATAACCAAAAATATCCTATGATAAATAGTTTAGAATAACCAATAATAACCTATGGTAATTTGAAATAGTCAAGAATAACTTACAATAGAATATCCAACAATAGCTTATGGTAAAATAATTTAAAATAGCCAACAACAACCTACAATAAAATGGCTGACAAAAGCGTACAATAGAATAATCAACAATAATTTACAATAAAATAGCTTAAAATAACCTATGGTAGAAATTGCCATAAAATTACCAAGAATAATTTAGGATTCAAAAAATTGACAATAACAATTTGTGATGACAAAAAATTCATTCATTTAAATAGTGATTTGGTGGTTTAAAATTGGTCAATGGTTAAACATGGAAGTGAAATGAGGTGAAAGGTTCAAACCTTCACATTTCCACCCTAAGTTGGTGGGTTAAATATTTAGGTGGTCTCGGTTTTAAACTTAAAGTAGGTAACTTAATGAAGGTTCTTAAGTGTTTAGCTTGAGTTCATGATTAACTAGTAATGAAATTATTATTAATGAATTTCAAATTTTAAAAACTTCAAAAAAATGATTTAAAAATTTATCATTTAAAAATTAGGTATAGGGTTTAGGGGTAGTAATTTTGAAGGGGGAGTCACCAAAAAATTTCCTTCAACTTTATTTTCAAAAAAATGATTAAAAGACATTATGATATTATAAATCAACATCTATGATTTTCTTGAATCCCATGGGCTAATGGCTATTTATTCAATCAATATTTCATCTTGATCGCAAGAATATCATTTGTGAAGTTTGATCCTTGGACCCCAAGGATGAAATTGAACTCCATTACCACCAAGCCACCCCACTTATTATGTAATCAATTTAATGTTTATTTTATTTAGACCATACTTCATTTCAACATTCCACACAATTTCAAATTTGATGATTCATATCTTATTGATAAATTGTCCAAATGAAAAAATTAAAATTTTATTTACAAATTTCTTTCAACAATGTACATAAATTATTGTGTTTGTGGGTGTGTGTGTGTGTGTAAAAATGTGAATTATTTCAAAAGATAAAATTTGAATTTTGTTATTGAATAATATTTCAATGATTAATATTTGGAAAAATAATTCAAACACATGATCTGGGGGTAGTACAAGAATAAATAAAATATACCTACCATATCTTAAACTTTGATTTGATTTATGAATTTATATTATACCATATTTTTCCAATATATCATAATTTTATTAATATTTAAATTTAGACATATAATAAAAAACTTTATAATAGGCATATTCAGCTGATTTTTAAATTTAAATTAAATATTTTGATTATAATTTAGAATAATAATTAATATTAATATTGAATAATTCATTAAGGCATAAATTTTATTCAATTTACACATATACTTTAATATAATTGTGTAATATTTATTTATATACATATAGTATGTTTATATTTTTTAAAATTGATGATAAAAATTTAATGTAAAAATGTATATTTATCACATCTTACATTTCTATTTTTAGAAAAAATATAATATTACTATACCAGTTTTTATTAGTAAAATTTATTTCAATGTATGATAATTACTATACCCACATAAAATATTTTTAAATGCATCATATATCAAATATGTTCAAAAAAATATAATTAAAATTTTAAAATGTATAATATTAATTGAAATCGATTCCCTACATGTCGTATTCCTTATGGTTGAACTTATATTAATAGTCATTTTTTAATCATTGCAAAATAATTTTATGATTGCATTATGTACATAATGACACATAATTTTGTCCATGTCATTTGCATAATCATTCTTGAATTATATTTGAAATGATTTTATTCTAATCATATTTTCATATGATATTTTGAACATTCACATCATGTGGATGAAAACTTGTAATAAAAAAATGACATCACTTTTCATGTTACCATGTCATTGTCTACTAATCAAAACACCATTAATATATGATTACAACTTTTACACGTAAAATTTGAAATAATATTTTATTATTATAATCAATCATTAATCGTTTAAAACATTTAATCATTGATTTTTTAATTGCAAAGGAGTAGTACTCCGCACCTTAGCCAAAACTAGTATGAGGCATATCTTCTGTAACTATTTCTATAAAGACTCCTAAAGTTTTGAAAAAGTTGCTTTCGAACAAATGCTACATCTTGGCTCAAATTTTAAAATGTTAAAGGACCTACAATGTCCACATGGGTTTGGTTGTCTTTGTGTGGCAGTCCAAGGTTAGCAGGTCGATAATAGTGTAAAATACACATTGTCGACACTTTGACATTCACGTTAATTTTACTTAGTTCTAAACATAATTGCATTTTAGATAAGCTCACTTACTTCACATGTAACATAAAATTTAAAACATGACTGAACCAAATGTGTAGAGGCATTTTACATATGTATGTTTGAATATAATCTATTTTAATCCATAAGGTTCAAGCCACTATCAGCTGGTTTGGGCATCTGGTTACTATCCAAATCTAAGAACTGGAACTTAACAGGTCTACATTAAACAAGACTCGTCACAAGACCCAGCGTTGGTCAGGCCTTAGGTCGCAAGTACCTGATATTTCAAGGTACATTAAGCTGCCTACCTTGACAGCTTTAGGAAATCAAAACTCCTTGTCAAAACTCAAAACCATAGTTACAAGGACCAGAGCTTTTTCCTTATGGAGGAGTTCAGCTTACACCCAGGTTGAACCTGCTGCACCCACATCAGTAACCTGACCTTTTTAGTAAGGCTGCTCAGTGGCTATATATATTTAGCCAGGGAAACTGTTACAATTTAAAGCAGGAGACCCCTCATTTAGCCTTAGCCCACTTTAGACGAGGGTCCAGGGTCCAATTTCGTAGGAACCAATTTGGACTGATTTAATCGAATCCTTGAGTTGGACGATATCTTGGTCCCTAGCCTGATTCTTGGTTCTCCAAATCAGGAGCTCTCCTTTCAGCACTGTTTTTTTGTTCTGAACCAATTGATTTTCCTCCAAAACAGGTGCCATGTGGGTTAGCCTCAATTTGTCACTTTTTGGTCTTGGACCCTCGTCTAAAGGACTTGGGACCAATTTGAAGCCTTCAACCAATAAGATTGCTTGATGGTCCCTGGACCTTGGACCCTTGTCTAAAGTTGCCCTTAGGATGGGCTATCACAATGTTTACAAGCAACTAAAAATCAATGGCAGGTTTTACCATGGTATCACTATGCATGCCTGTTCACCCAATGCAAGCCAATCCAAATCCGAATCCTCAGCTTAACTAGAGGATTACAAGGAGCCATTAGCTTTGCTACTGAAATTTATTACGAAATAATCCCTCCTGCCAGCACTGACAAGTCCCAGCGTCCTTTTTGGCTTACTTATCTCTTCTACATTTCATATCCCACTTTGTCACATCATCAGAACCAGTGGCCTTTTTTTTTAAATTTCGATTTCACAAAAATGCTGACATTTTTGCTGAATGAACAAGTGTTTGAAAAAAAAGTCACAAATAGCGAAACCTCACCACCACAAAAATCCAGTGATCAGGATTCATCATATCTCATTGATGCACAATCAGTCTTTGCTGAAATACTGAAATTATAAATACTGAATATATAAATACTGAAATTCATTTGATAGCTCTGAAAAACTGAATAGGTCCGAATTCATGTCATGCTTTTCAGCAAAACCTATGGATACGCTTTGTTGTTTACACTGTCCATATAATAACATGCTGTTGTAGGTTGCAATGTAATAATGAGTTCATGGTTCTGAATCAGGCAACACTTTAGCACTACAACAAAAGATGTCTCTGTACACAAAGTGATTTCACTAAATTTTCAGTGTCGCAGTGAACAGGACTTGATGGAGACAGAGTGAATGGGATCCTGTTCATTCTTTTTGGCTGTTGAGACTTGGATACTACTGGAAAAAAATTAAAGTGCTGTGTCGCTTTTGGTAATGCCCTCATCCAAGGGTCTTACCCAAGGTAAAGATATTGCCACAAATTTTAAACAGACCAAATGGTCCACAAGAACAGAAGATCAATTCAAAATCAGGATATCCCTCCACAAAAGGGAAGATCCTTCCCAAAACAGAAGAACGCTTGAAGGAGAAACAAAAAATTCGCTGAACGTATACCTGTCCTCAGCTAAGAGGATGCCCAGGGGCAATCCTCTGTCAGTATTTAGCACATCCAGTGTGACCTGTTTAGTCTGTCCCCCTTCCCCAGCCATGAACCTGAAAACATGGGTTGTAAAAGATAAGAGACAATTTTCTGCTTTTTTATTAGCCCAAACAAAATCCACGGAGTTTTTCTGTAACTTTTCATCCATATGCAACTGTAAAGGCCAATTTTACTGCTGCCATTAGGCACACTCTCTACCAATACACAATTTGTAGCGGGTCTTTACTAGCTGTGTAAATTCAATGGGTCGATGACTTTACTAAAATGTGGGGGTGCAGAACTGTTTCTCTTACCCTTTGTTTTATGACTCCCTCCATCCTAGCGTTTGCCTTGGGTGAACAAGCGCCCACATTGGTACTGTGGTAAAAATCTCAAAATTCATTTAAATTATTTTGACATATTACCAACATCCCTTCAGTACAATAAATCAGTGTCTCTGAGTTCAAATCTAACATTTTTGGGGCTTAATATGGCCACTATGGCTCACTTTACATTAGAAGTCAGGGCAAAAAAACTTGGGGCCAACTTTGAGGATTTTGGACTTGTTATTTGGCCCCAAGTTACTAATAAATGCTAGAACATTGACCTCACGATATTAACAAATGCTGGAACATTGGGCCCAAGGGTTGCAAATTGGCTTCCCAAATTTGATGGTATCCTTTTTTCAGCCTCGGAGCCAATAGAAGGCCATAAAGTTCAGCATTTATTAGTAGCTTGCAGGAGATTGAAAATACTTTTTTCTATTTCAGCTTTCACTCCTAGTGTAAAAACCCTTGGGGCCAATTTCAACTTTTGCACCATAGGAATGCTTGGTTTGGGTTGAACATCGACCCTGACTCCTAGTGTAAACTTGGCCTAAGAGGCCTCAATCAAAATGTCAAGGTACCAGCCTGAGTTCACCCTGTCCCTAGCCTTTTACCCACAAACAATCCCCATTACCATAAAGCTGTTATAAGAGTATCTCCACCTCAGCCCTGCAAACATCCCTTTTCATTAAACCTTGCAGCAGGATAGCTTAAATCCTGCTGCGCTCCTGTATTGCTGTCCATTTTGCAGTGGTGATTCCAACCCCTTTAAAATCTTGGATTTAGACATACAGTGACTATTACTCGCCCAGATGTAAAGACATAAATGGTCATTGAGTGTTTATAAGGACCTTTATGACGTTTGTGGGTGGGGACAGTGATCATTAAACACTATTATATATTAAAGTAGAGTGGTTGTTTACAGTTTTGCGTGGGAGATGCTCTAAGTGAACTGATGTTGTCTACTAGAGTCTCGTATATCTCTTGTCAAAGACACCTTAATCATAATGAAATCAAAGACAAAATCATAACAACAAATTCACTCGACATATATTGTCTGGAAACGAGTGTAGTACACTTTGGTGGCACAGTTCCAACATCACACATGCCAGGATATATGCAGTCACTTTACTTCAACGGCATGGAGTGAGCATATTGAGCTCGCTGCACTATAGAAACAAGTTTAATACACTTGCAGGTGATCATAACTAGTAAATACTTACAAACATTATATCAAGAACTCGTCAAGAAGGGGCTGCATTATGATCAGCAAAATGACGTGCTGGAACAAACAAATTACGATACTAGTTGAAGATAGGTACTTTGACATGCAGATCATGATCAACGACTGATCACCAAAGCATCTTTAAGGACTGGGAGAAGATTGGGAACTGTAGGAATTGGGTGTTATAAATCACATGCAATGAGCGGAAGTACTTATGTGGGTGATCATCAGGTCAAGTAGTAGTGATCTACTGCGCAATCCTTAGCACTGCGGAGCAACACAAGGTGGTCCTCCGTCACAATCGACGTGATTGTCATTCACATAGCCAACTAAGGTGCCAGAGCTAGATAATCCCACGTAATCCCATTGCGAATTACCGTTGACCTCGTCGCCGCTAGTTACGCAGGATACGAATACTCCTGTTCCTGCCGAATATGTGCCCTCAACGGCACAGGTGTCAACGGCACAGGCGAGTGTGTTCACGTTGGTCTTGAGGAAGTCACAGGTCACGTATAAAGCCGGGGTCGTGATCAGAAGAAATGCTATGACAACCGGTAAGAGGCTGGCAGGCAGTGATGATCTGCACATATAATATCCAACCTTATTTTTTAGTTTCCAGAAGATCAAACACCCTTCAACTCTCATATTCGCGACATGAAATTTCTCACCACTCGTGATTAAAGCTTGAAATATGTTACATGAAAAGAAAATTTTCAAAACGAACAATGTAACAGAAACGATCACAGTTACTGAGAGTGCAGCCGGTTACAGCTGGTTTGTCTCGTGACACCGGTCTTATATGTGTCAAGCGGCAATGTTAATAGTTATGTAATGTTCATGACAACTTCAATTGAAATCTATTTCATGCAAGGACTACCGTCATCGTTCTCTATGCAAGTTTCAGATCGACTTGTCTGTCTTAAACGCCACAAATGCATTAGTACCCTACTCTGCACGTACACGTTTGGCAGCTATAGTCAGATGGACCTTGGTTATGGTACTTCAGCGTTTGCTCATTATCTAAATGTAATGAGGGGCAATACTAATCTCGAAGTCTAGTTCATGGAGATGAGTTGATGTCAAAAAAACTTGTGTGAGAAACACAGAATAACGATCAAGCGCAACAACTTAGCAACATCACGAGCAGCTACAGTGCACAGCAAGCACAGCAGGAGATTAATAGCTAGCTGTAGTATAGAAACAGCGAGTTATGCAGCATCGACGTACTTGACTGTTGTTGTTGCCATGTTGTGGACGTCGTCTCCCGGCAGCGCTGGATATAGAACACTAAGCAGCAACAACTGAACTGCAAAAATAGATGGAAGTGGAGTTGAGGGACGACGAAGTGAAACAGATGTTCTACGAGCTCATGTATACGTTGGAACTTGCACACGATGCACACAGCTGCTGTTTGGAGAGCTGGTATTTGTACTAGTCCTTGAGGCTTGAAGCGGCGCCTTCAGGCGTTTTGTGTTCGTTCAGCCGAGAGAAGGTTAGCATCTCCCTTGACAAGGACGGGAAAAGCCTTCGGGCTTTCACACATGAGGTTAAGGCTTCCCACTTCGGTGGATCTCAACCCAATTTTTGAAGCGGCGCCTTCAGGCGTTTTGTGTTCGTTCAGCCGAGAGAAGGTTAGCATCTCCCTTGACAAGGACGGGAAAAGCCTTCGGGCTTTCACACATGAGGTTAAGGCTTCCCACTTCGGTGGATCTCAACCCAATTTTTGAAGCGGCGCCTTCAGGCGTTTTGTGTTCGTTCAGCCGAGAGAAGGTTAGCATCTCCCTTGACAAGGACGGGAAAAGCCTTCGGGCTTTCACACATGAGGTTAAGGCTTCCCACTTCGGTGGATCTCAACCCAATTTTTGAAGCGGCGCCTTCAGGACTCTACTAAACTTGTTCTTTTTTTTCTTATTGGCGAGATTTTGCCAAAACTGACATTACAATTTTAAATTCCGCCAAATAAGTGGTTTTGGAGGTTTTCAGTCGCCAAAAGTGAGGGGGAGAAAAGGGGAAAAAACCCACCAGGTTAAATGTTATAGAAATTTGGCTTTCATTGTGTTATTAGCCAAAATATAAAGGAGGATTAAAGATTTGTATGAACTTATCTGGTTTATAGCCAGATTTTGACTAAATCTTTCTACCTATGATTGCCACTTTTTCTACATCTTCCTGGCGACGATCCTCACTTTGGCTACAAACAAAAAAAAATCCTGGAAAAAACACTGAGCTGCTGCATCGTCACGCAAGTTCTCAAGTAGACCAGAGTCGCCTATTTTAGGACTATCACATCATTAATTTCTTTTCAGTCTAGCCCACTTGTTCGGCCACAGTGAACCAGCACCCACCCAGTGCACAATGACGGATGAATGATAAGTGGTCAGGAAACAGTTTTCTGTTGTGTTCCACATCATTAGCTAACCATGGTGGTGACCTCAGTTGCTTTTTTTAACTACCTACCTACTAACAACCCACAAGCAGGTTGTTAGTAGGTAGCTAATAAAAACAGCCCTTACCTATGTATAAACCATCTACGTACCTACTAATTACCGTTTTTCTTACCTAACTACCTATTTACGGGACCTATTTGTTATCTATTTCCTACCTATCTACCTATATATGAGACCTATCTGTGATCTACTTTCCTACCTATCTACCTATATGTGAGACCTATTTCTTACAGAATTGATTACCAAGGTGAAACCATATACAAACTCAGTTGAGGTTCATCCACAACTGAGTAATATCAGGCATCCGGTGGATGGTGCGTGCTGGTTCACTGTTGCCCACTTGATCCTGGCTAGGTAAATTGATTAGACTATCAGACTTGTTTCAGTTGCCGACCAGTTCCACTACAACTGTTTAAAAACCAAACTCATCAAACACAAACTGTTCAATAAATATCTTGGTATGTAGGCAACGTTTGTAGATCCATCGTTATATTCGCACAGTCAGTGAACGATTATCCTGTTCATAGTCTGCCAGCAATAGTGAACCAGAAACCCAGCAGTACAACGACAACTTGATAGTCTCTTATGTCGACCAATGTCCTCAACGGAGTCATGATGCGCAGCTGGTGGGTGATATAGTTCACTGCCTAATTATCGTCAGCTTCATTTGCAACTTGCTGCTGTGTCTCACCAGCGAATCCAACGCCGTTAATTTCCGTTCCCCCACTCTCTTGAGAGCATCAGGACACGTCATAATCCGATCTCTCATTCAATTTGTTCAGATTCAAGACAGTCCGTTTTGCGGTTTAATTGGCGAAGTCACTGGTATGTATACTTGAATGCGTTTGTCAGGGTTTGTCAGCTCACTTGATTTCTCGACAGCATGGGTGCCAAAGTTGTCAGCTCTGTGCCAGGAAACTGATTGAAGTGTTATAGAATTTCTTGTCCAAGGAAGCGCGTATCATTTATTTTCAGCAAAGTGCGATTTCATGAGTATTAAAAATGGGGGTTTAGGAAATTTTCACATTCTTCAGAAACAGGTTTGATGGGTCTGGTTCTACCGACGGTTTATAGCAGGTTGGTGACTGCAGAATGTGTAGACTGTGGAATGTCCAAAGGGAAAGTGTAGAGATATTCCCTAATTGCACCATAGTTCGTCCAATATCCTTTGTTCCATATCCTTTGTCCAAAAATGTGAGCTTCTATTATATATAGTTGAATTAAATGGGAACCTTTCCCCCATTATTGTGTTGGTAGTAAAAAGCTTCTATTTGGGGAACGATAAGAACAATGCCAACAATTTGCTCCCCAATTATCTATTCTAATGAAGCAACATTTTGCTTATGAATTTCCAAATCACCATCACCTTTTTTCAATCTTCTTCCTAGCCATTACAACTTTCAACATAAAAGAAAAACCACCATTTCATTGTTAATTGTCAATTCTAATGAACTAGACCCAAAGACCAAAGAAAAAGAAAAAAAAAGACTACATGTTGCCATCGCCTTCTTCATAACACCATCACCATAGAAAAAGGCAACAACATTGTTGCCGTCACCTTCTTCGTAACAAAACCATTGAAAAAGGTGACAATAGTTATCGTTGCCATTTTTTGTAACAAACCCATCGAAAAAGGTGACGGAAGTTGTTGTCTTCTTCTTCTTTTTTGTGACACCACCACAGAAAAAAGGCGACGCCAACTTGGAGTCGTCGCCTTCTTCGCTACAATAGAACCATGGAAGAAAAAGGCGATGACAATAGTTACCGTCACCTTTTTGCTTATAATAGAACAAAAGAAACAAGGGCTCAAGGGAGGGAACTTACTTTCAACCTTCGGCCTTGGCGTATTAGTTATGGCTCTTACTTCAAGCTTGTTGTCTTGGGTCCCACTGCAAGCACGTTGTCATGGGTCTCGCTTTGGGCTTGTTGTCTTGGCTCTCATTTCAAGTGCTCCCAAGCTCTGACAGAGATGGAATTCCTAGGTCTTGCTTCAAGTGCGTTGTCCTAGCTCCCGCTTCAAGTGCTCCTAAGCTCTAATGATGGAATTCTTGGGTCTCACTTCAAGCGCGTTGTCCTAGCTCCCATTTCAAGTGCTTTAAAGCTCTAACAATGGAGTGAGCACAAAATGAGGTGAGGTAGGTAGGTAGGTGGGAAGGAGGTAAAAGGGGGGAAGTAAGTAAGAAGGAGGTAGACACGAAGGAAAAACTTTGGGGCATAGAAAAGGCTGTAAAAACCAAAAACTTTGGGCAACGGAGGATGTGTTTTTGGTTCATCCCCAAAATCGCTTGAATGGCCTTATCCTCAACTGGTGCATTAGTGACTGCTGGTTCATTCTAGCCAATTTTTTTATTGTGGATAATTATCATCTAGTATCATCTATGGACCATACATAACGTAAATGGTTTTTTCTTCACATTACAAGAGTTTGTACTCTTGAATGATGGAATTTGTAGATGTATTGTCAAGTCCAAATGGATGAGTTTTTACTTTCACATCTCAAGTTCCTTTCTTCCTCTAGTTATGAATCATCTTCTTGCAAGATTTGAATTGTCTAATGTACCCCTTTGAACACACCAAGCACGTGGTTTCTATGTTGTCAGCTTTTTGAGTTTGTCATTATAGATTATTTTCATCCAGTCTCAGCTACAAATGATAGATAACCTATGTGATTTTTCCCCCCACATGATGAAAATTTGTAATCTTGTATGATGGTATCCATGGATGATAAGGTTATTTGGTCCAAACATATGAGAGTTTTTCAAAAATTATCTTCTCAAGTTCATGTTTTCCTCACATTATCAATCATCATTTTGAATATTATAACCTTCTAATGGACCCTTTCCACATGTGATACAAGATGATAAATCGTTCACTAATGAATCATTTGTTATTTTTTAGAATGTTTGTTATGGATGATTTTCATTTAATGTCATCTATAGATGATAGATAACCTATGTGGTTGGGGTTTTTTTTTCACATTATGAAAATTTGTATTATTAAATGATGGTATTAATAGATGCATTATCTTGTCCAAATGAATGAGATATTTTTTTTGGTCACATCTCAAATTCCTCTTTTTCACATTATTGGTCATAGTCTCGGAAGATTTACGCCATTTAATGTACATGTAAACCAACAAGCGAATATAGGTCCAAAATTATTGTGTTTATTACATAGTTAAAGAAATCCATATTCTTGTTTACACAAATATTCTTTCACCTTCTTATTTTCTATGTGTAACTATTGTGTCACATCACTTTCCTATCATGGATTTCACACAATTATAAACTATGGCTAAAGTGAACCAACACCCACAAAGTGCACCAACGTGGATGGATGGTGCACTAATAGGATTCTTTTTTTTATCCATGTGCCATCTTAGGTTGACCCTTTTTTTTGCCTTTTTTCAATCAACCTTGATCTCAATTTTTTTTGCAACTTTATTTTCTCCTTGCCCTTTTCCTAAAAAAATTACCCTTGATTTCAAAAAAAATTGGAACTTTATTTTTTCCCCACACCCACCTAATTTTTTGCTTTTTGTTTTTTTTTTAAAATTTTTTTTAGATTTTAAAAAAAATTATAAAACTTTTCCCACCCACCCAGCTATTATCCCC
>Ga0209208_10001194_pt1 | contig 36312 bp, 27 predicted proteins | sample S1TSphfallax_3_FD_187694 | JGI IMG/M metagenome (GOLD analysis project Ga0209208, IMG submission 187694) | Host-associated microbial communities from peat moss isolated from Minnesota, USA - S1T2_Fd - Sphagnum fallax MG (SPAdes) (version 2) | ecosystem: Host-associated > Plants > Peat moss >...
CCCTTGCTGGCGCAATAGGCCACATGATTGGGCTCCCCGTTGATCCCCCACTCCGATGCGATATTGACGATGGCGCCTCCGCCGGCGGTGCGCATGTGCCGTACGGCGGCGCGACTCATCGCGAATACGGCATTGACATTGACCGCCATGGTCTCGAGCCACTGCTCGTCGCTGGTTTCGAGCGCGTTGGCGGTGTAGAGAATTCCGGCATTGTTCACCAGGATGTCGAGGCCGCCGAGCTGTGCGACCGTATCGGCGACCAGTGCGTCGGCGGCGCCGAGGGCGCGCAGATCGACGCCGGAGAACCCGGCCCGACCGCCCTTGGCCTCGATGCGCTCGACCACCGCCCGACCCCGCGTTGCATCTCGACCACTCACCATGACGGCCGCCCCGCCTGCCGCGAACTCGAGCGCGCAGGCCTCGCCGATGCCTGCGGTTGATCCGGTAACCAGCGCCACTTTGCCCTTGAACATGGTAGAACCATAGCACTCATTCACCGAGGTGCCGCTGATGACCGCATCGATTTCGACCACGAGCCCCGCCGCCAACACCGAGCTCACCCGCTCGCTCAAGGGGCGCCACCTCACCATGATCTCGATCGGCGGCATCATCGGCGCCGGGCTCTTCGTCGGCAGCAGTACGGCCATCATTGCCGGCGGCCCGGCGAGCTTCTTGAGCTATGCCATCACCGGCGTGCTCATCCTCCTGGTCATGCGCATGCTGGGCGAAATGGCCACCGCCATGCCGAACGTCCGCTCGTTCACGGAATTCTCCCGCGCCGGCCTTGGGAACGGCGCCGGCTTCGTCGTGGGCTGGTTGTATTGGTATTTCTGGGTGATAACGGTTCCGGTGGAGGCCATCGCCGGTGCAAAGATCCTGCAATCATGGCTGCCCAACCTGCAGCCGCTGCCCTTAGGCATCGGTCTCATGGCGGTGATGACCGGCGTCAATTTGATGTCCGCCCGGTCCTATGCCGAATTCGAATTTTGGTTCTCGTCGGTAAAGGTCGCGGCCATTCTGGTGTTCATTGCCCTTGCGGCAAGCTATGCAATGGGCTGGACCGCTCCACATGGCGCCACGTTCGGCAATCTGGTGAACCACGGCGGCTTCACGCCGAAGGGCTGGATCGCGGTGATCGCCGCGGTGCCCACGGTCTTCTTCTCCATGATGGGCGCAGAGATCACCACCATTGCCGCCGGCGAATCCCAGGAGCCGGGTCGCGCCGTCGCCAAGATGAGTTCCCAGGTCATCGGCCGCATCCTCGTCTTCTACGTGGTTTCGCTGTTTCTCATCGTCAGCGTCACACCCTGGAACACCGTGGTGTCGGGCGAATCGCCGTTCACCTTGGCCCTCAATACCATGCACATTCCCTGGGCCGGCGCCATCATGACGGTGATCATCCTCACCGCCGTGCTGTCCTGCATGAACTCGGCGTTCTATGTGAGTTCCCGCGTGCTATTCGTGCTCGCCGAGCGCGGCGATGCGCCGGACATCATGGTCAAACTGAACCGGGCCCGCGTGCCGGTGGGATCGGTGCTCTGCGGTTCGGTAGCCGGCTTTCTCGGCATCATTGCCGCCACGGAAGCGCCGCAAAAAGTGTTCGATTTGCTGGTGAGCGCCGCCGGTGCGGTCATCGTATTCATTTATATCGCGACCTCGGTGTCGCAGATCATTCTGCGCCGCCGTCGCGAGCGCGCCGGCCTTCCCAAGCCCACCGTCAACATGTGGCTCTTCCCCTGGTTGAGCTATGCCACGATTGCCGCGATGTGCGCGGTCCTGGTGGCCATGGCCTTTACCAAAGGACTGCAACAGGATCTAAAATTCAGCTGCATCGCGCTTGCCCTGGCCGTTTTTGCCTACCTGCTCACCAAACGGCTACGCGGGGCTCGACAGCGTGAATAAATTTCACCGGCCAATCTCAATATTACCGCGATTCTTTTTACATAATGTCAGCATAACTCCGGCAAATGGCGTTTTTTGATCGGCCGAGCCGGCGGGTGACCAAACTCAACTTTTTGTCAAATGATAAAAATTACACTCCTCAGTACAAAGAGTACGCTGCACGTCTCAGTATTTTTGGCAGTATAACTCCTGCCCGGTGGTGGCCCCACTGGCAAGGTTTAGGAGAATCTCGCGCCGGCAAGCCAGCCAACTCCCCCGCTGGCGCGATATCCCGGCGGCGTGGGTACTGCAAAGTCCCACGCCGTTTTTTATTTGGGGCAGTCGGCGTGCCTCCCCACGCTTCTGAGTATAAGCTGCAATCGCGCCCTACGTCGGGCCCGCTACCCCCCCATCAGGTTATGATTGCATTCCTGCAAGCAAAGGCCGATGGATTGTGGGTCCGCTCGCAGATTCGCAACAATGTCATCGCCGGTGTCATTGTCGCCGTGGTGGCGCTGCCCTTGGCGATGGCCTTCGCGATCGCGAGCGGTGCCCGCCCGGAACAGGGGATCTACACGTCCATCGTCGCCGGCATTTTTACCTCCTTGTTCGGCGGGACCCGGCTGCAGATCTCCGGCCCCACCGGCGCCTTCATTGCCGTCCTCTCCATTATCACCGCGCAGCACGGTATCGCCGGTCTGCAAATCGCCACCCTCATGGCCGGGGTCATCCTGGTGGCCTTCGGCTTCGCCGGACTGGGTGCGGTCATCAAGTACATCCCCAATCCGGTGATCATGGGTTTCACCGCCGGCATCGGCGTCATCATCTTCGTCGGCCAGTGGAAGGACTTTTTCGGGCTGACGCCTGGGGCTGCCGGACTGCACTTCCACGAGAAGCTGTGGGCCCTGATCCAAGCCGCGCCCTCGTTGAGCCTCGCGACCACCGGCATTGCGCTGCTGTCCCTCGCCATCCTCACCGTGGGGGCGAAGTACTTGAAGCGGATACCGGCACCCCTGGTGGTGCTCGTGGTCGCGACTGCCATTCAGTCGACGCTGCATTTGCAGGGCGTGGCCACCATCGGTTCCCAATTCGGCGGAATCCCGCGATCGCTGCCTTCGTTCAGTTTTCCAATGGTCACCCTGACGCAGGTGTTCTCGCTGGTCGGACCCGCGTTCACGATCGCGCTGTTGGGCGCCATCGAGTCGCTGCTGTCGGCCGTGGTGGCCGACGGCATGGCGGGCACTCGGCATGATTCGAACCAGGAATTGATCGGTCAGGGTCTGGCCAACCTGGCCGCGCCGTTGTTCGGCGGCTTCGCCGCCACCGGCGCCATTGCCCGCACCGCCACCAACATCCGGAGCGGCGCCTCCAGCCCGTTGGCCGGCATCGTGCATTCGGCGGTGCTGGTGCTCGTGATCCTGCTGCTCGCGCCGCTCGCCTCGGCCATACCGCTCTGCTGCCTTGCCGCCATTCTGTTCGTGGTGTCGTGGAATATGAGCGAATTGCCGCATGTCGTCCGGTTGCTGCGCACCGCGCCGAAAGGGGATGTGACGGTGCTGCTGCTCACCTTTTCACTGACCGTATTCGTCGATCTCGTCGTGGCCGTCAACGTCGGCGTGATCCTCGCCGCGTTACTCTTCATGCGTCGCATGGCCGATTCGGTGAACGTCGAACATCAAGATCACTCTGCGCGGCGCGGCGCCGGCTCGGGTTCGGCCGCTCAGCCCGGTAAAGGAGTGGTCATCTACAGCATCGAGGGACCCCTGTTCTTTGGTGCGGCGGAGAAGCTCGAGCGCACGCTGGCGCACATCCAGCGACCCGCCACCACGCTGATCCTGCGCATGGGAAACGTCCCTTTTCTCGATGCCACCGGTATCCGCGCCATCGAGGAAATGATCAACGACTTCACCCGGCACGGCGCCAAAGTGTTGCTGGTTGAATTGAAACCCAATGTCCGCTTCAAGCTCGAACGGGCCGGCGTGCTCGCGGCGGCAGGCATGGAGAACGTGCTGGCGACGCTTGAGGAGGCATTGGAGCGAACCCGCACGCCGCCGGAACCGGTCGCCGCGGCCGTTTGAAGGCCAATATCCTGTCTGCTACGAGCCGCCCGGAAACATGGTCTTGACCAGGGCATCGCTCGTGCTTTTGGCGCGAACCGATTGCAGCAGCTGACGGGTGGCCGGTGTCATCACGCAGGTCCGCAGCGTCACCGCACAGCCAAAGCGGCGATGGAAGACGCCTTCGAGCGAACCGGCCCAATCGTGCAGCGCGCCGGCCGCGCTTTCCGGCAGCGCGATGGCGAGTTTGAGTCCACGCGCGCCGCCGCCTGAGATGCCGACCACCTCGGCTGCGCACTTCTCTTCCGCCCAGCGCTCGATATCGCGGGCGGTAATCCAGTTACCGGATGCATCCTTCCAGGCATTGTCCATGCGTCCGAGCACGGCCAGCCGACCCGATGCATCGCGCTCGACAATGTCCCCCGTGCGAAACCAGCCCCCATCGAGTCGCTGCTCGCGTCCGCGAAACAGCCCGATGAAATCCGAGCGAACCCACAGCTCGCCACTGGTCGCGTCCACATGGACCTCGCAGCCCACGGCCACGCCGTCGAGCAGCACGCCCGGACCTAATTCCGTGAGCCCATAGCCGTCCACCCAACGTCCGACGCTCATCGTACCGCCGCGGCGCATCGTCTCAGTGGCTCGCGCCCCCCCGGTATGAAGACAGAGCCCCGGCAGACCAGGCCCGTTGCGCAGCCCCCGGAACAGGACGTCGGCGAGCCGCGGGACGAGTGCGAGATGTTGGATGCCGTCGTCGCGACAGACATCGATCAACGAATGATTGCGCAACGACAGATCGGGCTGAATCCAAATGGCCTGGCGCGCCCACAGCCCGAGCAACAGATCGAGTACGAGACCGAAGGAGTGCCACCACGGCAGCACGGTCAGGCGCGCCGCACCCGGCTGCAAGTCGAGGGCTTGCGTATGGCATATCAATTGATGACGCACGGTCTCGGCATCGAGTACCACGAGAAGGCGGCCGTTGCCGCCGGTGCCGCTGGTGGCGAGCACGAGCCGCGCCGTCGGCTGCAGCGGTTCGAGGCTCGAGAGCGCATCCGGCATGGCAACCGCCGCAAGGCTCGAATCAGGTGACAGCCGAAAGGCGCGCCGCCCGGACTCGCCCGGGCGCGAAGCCTGCGGCTCCTGCGCGAAGTCCTCGGCCGTCATCGGGTAATAGACGAAGCCGCCCAAGAGCGACGCGATGATGCGCGTGGCGCCGGCGATCCCGGCGGGCGCATCCATGACCAGGTCGCCGGGCCTCGCGCCCGCACGCCGCCAACTGCGCACCAACTCGACCGCCCGGTTCCACAGCGCCGCCCCGGAGAGCACATGCAGGCCATCCGACTGGCGCGTCGCCAGCAACGGATAAGGCTGCCCCCGCAACCGTTCCTTCCACTCGTCACGAAAATCGTTGGGGTGCACCGCCGCTCCTTGACTTGAGATGAGCCGCAAGACGATCGGTATCCAGGACGAGCACAAAGCCGTCTGCCATCATGAGCACGCCTGACACCGTCAGCGGCGTAACCGCGTCGGGCAGGGACATCATCGCCCCGCGGATGGAACCGGGAATTTCGTCAACCTGCAATGCGAGCAGCCCCGAATGCTCCGTGGTAATCACGACGAACACGGAGGATTCGGTCGGCGCAGACAAATTGAGGTCCGGCCACAGGTTCCGGAAATCCACAATCGGCACGATGAGCCCGTCCTGCAGCCGCAATGTGCCCAGCGTCCGATTGACCGACTGGTGCGCCGACAAAACCGACATGACGGTCGTCGTGACCAGCGCAATCCGGGTCATGTCCTCTCCGTCGGGTCCGCGGATCGCACATACCATGAAGTTGCCGAAGGAGCTCGACTCGGCCGAAATGCTGATTTTGCCGCCGATGCCGGCGGCTTGCTCCGCGGTGACCCGCAGGCGCAGCTGCGCCCAACGACGATCGTCCGGCACGGCGCCGGGTGTCTCGAGCAGCTTGCCACACCCATCATCTTCCATCTCGAAAGACAGCCGGTTCTGCGCGAGGTTGAGGTTCCAGCGCAGATTCAGATGGGCCGACTTGTGATTCGCCTCGCGCAGAGCCGCCGTCGCCTCCACGGAAAATTCAAACAGCTTCTCGAGCCAGCCGGACAACGCCTCGCGCAACGCCAGCACGACTTCAGGGAGCAGGTTGGCCTCAGCATCCACGTTGCCCTGCTGCAGCATCACGCGAATCGTCCGACCCGCGAGCTTCTCGACGACCAGCAGTTCGAGAACGTCGTGGATCTCCGTGACATTCAACAAAATGGCACGGTCGGAGTGCGCCACTCCTTCGTCCTTGGCCCTTTCGATCGCGGCATGCACCGTCGCGATATCGTTCATGGAACGCAACGATCGCGCCATTTCATCGAGTCGATCGAGCGCCCGGCGCTGAATGTCGCGGGCGCTCAACGCAAATTGCAAGAGTCGCTTCACGGTATCGCCACGCGATGCGACGCTCGCAATGGGGTCGGCGGCGATTCGATTCACCCAGAACACATGCTCAGCCGTGAGGTTCGCTTCGACGATGCCGAGCAGGAGGGAGATGACCGAACCCTTGGCCAGCAGTTGCGGGCTCGCCGCGCCCTGTTTGACCGACTGATACTGGATCTGCGAGTTGTAGCGGCTCCATTCGAAGCGCAGTTCGAGAAACATTCCGGGCAGCATGAGCACCGCCTCGGATTCGTCATCATCGATGACCACGTCACGCAGGCTTCCCAAGATGCTGAGCCGGCGATCGTTGCATTCGCGCACGACGCCGGCCCGGTCCTCCGGCGACACATCCGGGTAGTCGACAAAGATGGTATCGAGCGACGCCATCATGACGCCGAGCGTCATCTGCCGCTCTAACGTTTCGACGATACCTGTGGGTTCATGAGGCATGATGCCCATTGCGAGACAACCCCTTCGTCACGAATGCCTGATGCGTCCCCGCGGCGAGCTCGGCGGCGAAATCAGCCATGCGCTCGCGATCCGCGTCGTCGAGATGCTCCTCGATGATCTCGAGGACGCGACTGCTGGCCGCCGCGAACAGCGGCGCGGCCGGATCGCTGTGCGTCGAACGAAACGCGTTGTAATTGGCAACGAGGTCATTCCGCTGCCACTCGAAGCGCAGTTCGAGCCAGAGCAGCGCCAGCGCGCGATAGAAATCGACGCTGTCGATCGGCCCGATCATCCCCTCGACGGCGAGCAGCCCGGCGCGGCGCCGTTGTGCGTAGGTGACCAGGCGCTTGCGCAGGTCGGCGGAAACCGCCATCCCGTCCGCTACCGAGACGACCCGCTCGACGAAGGTTGTCGAGAGCAGGATTTTTCGTAAATCAGTGGTGTTTTTCATAGATAGGTTCCAGCAGTGGGAGAGTTCAAAAGATGGCTGCGATTATTGGCGACGCTGGAGAGCAGATCGAGCGCATGCAGCGACAGGGATTCGACATGGTCCGGGAGCAGCAGGCTCTCCAGGCGATCGAGCAGGTGACTGCCGAGCCAGCCTTCCGCGCCGAGCGCCGGCGAGCACATGCCGATGACTTCACCATAGCTCAACACGTCATTGTTACGCTGCCACTCGAAGCGCAGCTGCAGCCACAGGGAGGCGATCGCACGATACAGATCCTCTTCGTCCCCGGATTCGGACACGGCCCCGGCGAGTTCCTGGATGGCGGAGGTTCGTTCGAAACAGATTTCGAGGAGGTTCTTACCGTCGACCTGCGATAAACCGATGGCCGCGCTGGCATCACGGACCCTTTGCTCCAAGTCCGCCGCATCGGCAATCTGCATGAGGCGGGTTGCCAAACTGCCGGCGGCGGGCCGGCTGAGACGGTCGCTTCGGCCCTCGGCGATGCCGCCGAGCAGCGCGAACGCGTCAGCCGACAGCGCTTCGATATGCTTGGCGAGCAGCAACTTTTCCAGCCGCTCCATGAGATAACTGGTAACCCAGGCGTCGGCGCCCAGTGCCGGCGAGGGCATGCCGATGACGTCTCCGTAGCTCATCACGTCATTGAGTCGCTGCCATTCCAAGCGCAATTGCAGCCAGAAGGAGGTGATGGTGCGATAGAGTTCTTCTTCATCGCCGGGCTCTCCCAACGCCTGGGCGAGCTCGCGGATCGCGAGCACACGCTCCTGGGTCAACTGAACGAGGTTGCCGGCGTCGGCCTGCGACAACCCGGCCTCGGCGGCTGCGCCGCCCGCCTGCCGCAAAAGATCATCGGAATTGGCGATCAGCCGGAGGCGGCTGGCCAAGTTCGCTTCCGCGGGTTGGTTTTCCTCGATCTGGCGCCCGTTGGCGACGGCGCCGAGGAGGCCGAGTGAGTGATCCGACAGCGCTTCGATGTGTTCCGGCAGCAGCAACGACTCGAGCCGATGCAGAAGATGGCTGCCGACCCAGCCTTCGGCTGCAAGCGCCGGCGAATGAATTCCGCAGACGTCCCCGTAACTGAGCACATCATTGTGACGCTGCCATTCGAAACGTAACTGCAGCCAGAAGGAGGCGATGGCTCGATACAGTTCTTCTTCATCACCCGCATCCGACAAGGATTGGGCGAGTTCGAGGATGGCCTTGGTCCGTTCCAGCGCGAGTTGCAAGAGATTCGTGCTGTCGAATTGGGACAGGCCTGCGGCCGAGGCCGCCTCGCGCGCCTGCCGCGCGAGATCATCGGCATCGGCGACGAGCAGCAGGCGGGAGGCCAATGACTCATGCATTGCCTCTCTCGTCTGGGCATCGGGTATCGATTTCATGGTTGGCATCCGTTCACTCCGTCAAGTCCGCTGAAATCGACCGTTCAAGCCCTCGTGCCGACGAACACCCAATTGGTCTTCGAGCTCTTGTGCCGATACAGGCGGATCTGCACGTTGGTCGGCTTGGTCTTGTACGTGAAGGTGTAATTGAATTCATGATCGAGGTTGTCAGCGGCGACACCATCCTTGAACTTTCCGTACACCAAACGATTGTTCGTGCAGACGGCGACCTGGGTGAAGAAATTACGGCCCTCGGCTGACGAGACGGGCACGCCGACCAGATCCGACTCAAACTTGTTGTAGAGCTTGATGACGCCTGCGTCGTCGACCTGAACCACGCCGAATGACTGCGAATCGAAATCGTAGCGATTCATATTGGGAAGCTGTTCGAGAATGTGCCCGGGAAGGAAAGACATGGTTGAAACTCCTTAACTACTGGTGAAAAATCGATCTTGATAAAATTGTGAATGTCCGGGTGCGCCTCGGTGCGCTTTCGGACGCGTGCCTTGAGTCAAACGATCGCGCGATCGAAGACTGCCGTGATGAGGTCGCGGGCCTTGCTCTTCTGGTTCTCGGCAGCCCGTTTGGTTTGGACGAGTTCTTCCGCAAGTTCGTTCCGTTCCTCGAGGAGTGCGGCTACCTGCTGCTCCAGGGATTCGGCCATCGAATTCGCCTCGGCGATGCCATAGCGCGCCTTCGATTGCTCCTCGTAGATTGCGTGCAATTGCTCCTCGAAGCTGCGAGCGGCGTTGGCGACGTCAATGCTGCCGGTAAAGCGGCTGACGTAACCGTCGGTTTCGCGCTCTGCATAGAGGGCGGCCAATTGCTGCTCGAAATTCTGGACCGTGATCCGCAGGCTCACCGCCTCTTCGCTGCTCGACTCCCGCTCCGAGTACAAGGAATGCAGCTGCGAATCGAGACCTTCGATCGTCGCGGTCAGTTCGGCGTAAGGGCGCCCACCGGCTTCCTCCCGCTCTTGGTACAGATCGATGAGTTGCTTTTCGAGACTTGCGGCTGCCGCAGCCATGCGGCCGCCGTCCTTCACGTATTCACGCCAGACATAGACCAGAGCCCGCATCTGGCGATCCAGACGGCCGAAGCTGTCGGCGGGCGCAGGGGCTCCAGGTTCATCCTCGAGAATCGCGTTGATCTGTGCTGCAGTTGCGTCCAATGCCATCTCCTCGTCCGTGAAATTTGGTCCTGCGATCCGGTGTTCGCGGAGGACTCCTGTGCGTTCGCAACTCAGTGCGTGGGAAGTGTTACGACCCGTGGCGCCGAACCTTGAGCAAGCATCTGCCGATTAAATGTTCAGCGCTCGAACTTAGTCGACAGAATGATCGATGAGTTGGTCCGCTCGACACCGTCCAAGGCGCCAATGCGGTCGATGACCTCATCCATCTGTGCAACCGAGCGGGTCTCGGCCACCGCTATCAGGTCCACATCGCCGCTGACGGAGTGCAGCATTCTCACTGCATCGATGGTGCGCAGCGCAGCAGTCACTGCCCGCGACTCCTTCGGCCCCACCTTGATGAGTACATGCGCGCGCACTGCACCCTGGCCATGCTTCGGCGCGAGGCGCACGCCATACCCGACAATGACCCCCTGACGTTCCAGCCGCTCGATCCGGCTCTGCACACTGGTGCGCGAGCGGCTGACCAGCCGGGCGAGTTCTGCGATCGAAGCCCGCGCATTGGCTTTCAAAGCGGACAATAGCTTTTCATCAATGGTATCCATGACGATCCGCCTATTTATCCCTGCAAAGCGCCAGCATAACACTCCACAATGGGCGGTCCGAACCTACTAATCGACATCCCCATCCTCGATAATCCGCGCACGCCCGGTTGGGCCTTGGAGAAGTTGCAATGAAACAGATCGCTCTGGTGGGTGCGGGAAAAATCGGTTCCATGATCGCCGAACTGCTGGTGTTGTCGGGTGACTACTCGGTGACGGTCATCGACCGTTCCGCAGAGCAGCTCGATCGTCTCGAGACCACGGCGCCGGTCAGCAAGGTCACCGTCGACATCACCGAGGGTGATGCGTTGGCGACAATTCTCGACGGTCAATTCGCGGTGCTGAGCGCCGCCCCGTATCACGCCACCCGCCGCATTGCCGAGGCGGCAAAGCAGTCCGGTGCGCATTATCTGGATTTGACCGAGGACGTCGCCAGCACGCGCGCCGTCAAACAGCTCGCGGCGGGAGCGCGCACCGCCTTCATTCCCCAATGCGGCCTCGCTCCCGGCTTCATCACCATCGTCGCCAGCGACTTGAGCTCGCGTTTCGACGTACTCCACGATGTGCGCATGCGCGTCGGCGCGCTGCCGAAGTTCCCGTCCAACGCACTCAACTACAACCTGACCTGGAGCACCGACGGCGTCATCAACGAATACTGCGAACCCTGCGAGGCCATCGTCAACGGACAGCTCCGGGAGACTCAGCCGCTCGAGGAGCTCGAAGAGTTTTCGCTGGATGGCGTCCTCTACGAAGCCTTCAACACGTCCGGCGGCCTTGGCACCCTCTGCGAAACGTTGGCGGGCAAGGTTCGAAACCTCAACTACCGCACCATCCGCTATCCCGGCCACGCAGCCATCATGAAGGCCCTGCTCAACGACCTCCGCCTGCGCGATCGACGCGATCTGCTCAAGGACATCCTCGAGAATTCCGTACCCGTCACGCTGCAGGACGTGGTGATCGTCTTCGTGACGGTGAGCGGCCTGCGCGCCGGCCAATTGCTGCAGGAAACCTATGCTCACAAGATCTACGCCGCTCCCCTGAACGGACGGGTGCGCAGCGCCATTCAGATCACCACGGCGGGCGGCATTTGCGCCGTCCTCGACCTGCTCTCGGCGGGTCAACTGCCTGCAGCAGGGCTCATCAAACAGGAAGACATCGCGCTCGAGTCCTTCCTCGCGAATCGCTTCGGCCGCTGTTACGCAATGCCGGCGCCGCCGGTTGCTATCGCCCGATTCGCCACCATATAAGAGAGGATGTAGGAGATTTCGGCCATGCTGCGGCCGACTTGCATTTGACTTATGGTACAGGGGGGTAAATCGGCCGTATACAGCAGCCCGTATGGGATTGGCCGGGCCAACCCAGGCAGCTTATGATCACGCTCCCATAGACTGGCCGCTGCGGTTCGCGGGGTGGTAGCGCCTTCGCTAGGAGATTTGAAAAAATGACTGAGCCCCATCTGTCGCTGCTGATTCGCTCGATCGTCGGCGACAAGGCGACGGACGACATTCTCGACACGCTGTTGATCGATCGTACATTTCTCATTGAAAGCGCCGGCGCGGTGTCGCGCGGCGTCTTCGCCATGGCCCTGAATGCGCTTCTTTTCCACGATTTGCTCGCCCGCGTGCCCACCGGCGCAGCCTACGTGGCGGACCGCCGTCGGCAGCGCGAACGGATCGTTTTCGACCATGGAGCGCTGCGCACCATCCGCTTCGGCGGACGGCCCACCGGCGCCGTACCCGGCGGCTTTGCCGCGTTCTCGCGAATCCTGGAACCCCTTGGGTACCACGTCGGCGGCACCTATCCGCTCGATCGGCTGCGCATGACCGGCCGCGGCTTCATCCACCGGGAATTTCCGGAAACGCTGCCCCAGTTCTTTGTCAGCGAGCTGCACGTCGATCGTTTCTCGAAGGAATTCCAGGCGGCGGCGGAGCGCGTATTCAGCAACAGCCGGGATCCTCTGACGCCCGTCGCGCGCGAAGCGCTCGCCGAATTCGCCGAACAGGGACGCTGCGAAATCAAGCTCGCAGCGCCGGCGCTGCGCGACTTGAGCCTGGCCTTCGGCCGCTGGCACGATGTCCCGCTGCTGTCCGACTATCGCATTCTGTTGGCGGAATCGCCCGAATGCGCGTGGATCGCCACCGAGGGGTGGGCTTTCAATCACGCCACCGATCGGGTCGCGGACGTGGCGATGACGGCCTGCGCCCAGCGGTCGCTCGGCCGTCCGGTCAAGGAGGGCATTGAAATTTCTGCCGCAGGTTCGGTGCGGCAAACAGCCTTCAAGGCCGATCCGGTAAAGCGGCTGTTTCGCGGCGATGATGGCGTCGATGTGGAGCTCACCGTGCCGGGATCGTTTTATGAATTCATCTCGCGCGACATCGTGATCGGCGCGGATGGTCGCCGGCGGCTCGATCTGCGCTTCGACAACAACAACGCCCAAGGGATCTTCAAGATGACGGCCGCCGGCTGAGCGCCGCCCGCCCGCTGAGCGCCGCCCGCGCCTCGATGAAGGTCTCGATCTCCTTGAGTACCGGCGCGCGCCCGCGCAGCGGGATGCTGAGTGCGGCGACGGTGTCGGCATGCGACAAGCCGGGATGGAGCTCGAGCGTCACCGGCACTCCCTGCGCGCGCAGCGCGGCGGCGAGATTGATCGAGTTCTTGGGCGCGACCTCCCGGTCGTGCAGCCCCTGGACCAGCAGCATCGGCGGTGCATCGGGCCGCACGAAATTGATCGGCTGCGACTCTGGATATTTCGCCGGCGGCCCGAACATGTCCTCGAGGTCCGAATCGGTGAGCGGCAAAAAATCATAGGGACCTGACAGGCCAATCACGCCGGCAATGGCCGGAACCGGCCGGCCGGTGGCCGCGAGGTAGCGTTCATCGAGCGCCACGAGGGCTGCGATGTGCGCTCCAGCCGAGTGCCCCATGAGATAGAACTGCTTGGGATCGGCGCCGAATTCGGCCGCGTGCTCGAACGCCCAATCGACCGCCCGCGCTGCATCGGCCATGAAGCCCGCCATCTTCACCCCGGGAAAGTGCCGGTAATCCGGCAACACCGCGACGTAGCCCAACGAGGCAAGCGCTGCTCCGACGAAGCGGTATTCACTCTTGTTGCCCGTCTCCCATCGGCCGCCGTAGAAGAACACCACCATCGGCCGCGGCCCCGTGGCAGGCTTCTCCGGGATATACACGTCCAGACGCTGTTTCGGGTCGACCCCATAGCGCAAGTCGGTGCGCCGCCGATAGGAACCGAATGACGCCGGCACGTTCACCGCGACGAAGGCCAGTCTCGAACACGCGGCCGTGGTCAGCGCGGCGAGCGCCGCCAGGGCAGTCCGCCTCGACATCATCATTCCGTTTCACGACATTGATAGGTGGGAAGCCCTCTCGAATCGATGAGCGCATGGTTCAGCAACCAGCGATGGGCATCGTCGGCGTCTCCTTCGAACCAAGCCGCAGCGCTGCCGAGACGGAAGCTGTAACCCCAGTCGTCCATGTCGCTGCACATGCGTTCCCGGCCCATCATCGGCAGGGTGTCCGCCAGCAGTATCTGCAGATAGCACACCGCATTCTCTTCGTCCTCATCGCCACCGGCATCGGTGTGAAGTCCGGCGCGCCGCTCGGGAGTCGTACAGATGAAATGCGCCGCCTCGTGCAGCACCGAGTGCACCGGCGTGTCGAGCCGCGCGTAAACCTTCGAGCCGATCAATCCCGCCTCACGCTCGCCCCAATACGAACCCGGAATCACCTCTTCAGGCGCCACCAACGTCAACGTCAAACCATATCGATCGAGCAGTAATTCCAGATGCAGACGATCGATGCCATTGATCAACAGCATGTCGGTCGGCAATGTCGAGCTATTTCAGGCGCGTCAGCCGACGCATGGCGATCGCCACGAGATCGCGCGCCATTTGCTGCCGCAATATGTCCGCCTCGTGCTCCTTGGCGAGCAGATCCTGCGCCAGGAAACTGTAGTCCTTCGACACCGTGATGGTCTGGGGTTTGAGCAGTTGCGCATCCGCACCCACCACCGCAAAGGTGACGGTATAGGTCAGCAGATAATCGGTCGGAATATTGCGCGAGGACACCGACAACGTGCTCTGTTCGACGACGTCCTTGGTGACCTCGATGGTGGCCGTCGATTTGGCGCGGATCGGCTCGAGAATTGCACCGGAGGCCGTCAGCCGATGCTCCAATTCGCGCGAAAAATCCGTGTAGGGATCCTTCTCCGACAGATACGGCCGCGCCAATACCGCCGGTAGCGTTTCGCTGCCGGCAAGGTGAAATCCGCACCCGCTGAGCGCCCCTGCGAGCAGACAGGCGGCGAGTGCGGGCCCCCACGGGAACCCCCGAACCACTTCGGCGGCGCCGCGAGCCCGGACCGTGCTCCCCGGCGGACGTGCATGCCTCAACCCGCCACCACCACGTTGACGAGTTTGCCGGCAACGATGATGACTTTGCGGATCGCCGCGGTGCCGACGAATTTGCCAACGTTCGGATCGGCCAGCGCAGCGGCCCGCACGGTTGCCTCGTCGGCATCGACCGGCACTTGGATCCGGGCCCGCAGCTTGCCATTCACCTGCACCACCAACTCCACCGTCGACTGCTGCAGGGCCGCCTCGTCGACGGCGGGCCATTGCTCGTCGATCAACGCGGTCGCATGGCCCAACTCGCGCCAGAGAGCATGCGTCACGTGCGGGATGATGGGTGACAACGTCAGCACGGCGACGTCCAACGCTTCCTGAGCAATACGCTGATCCAGTGCCGTGCTCGCCGGAAACTTCGCCAGCGCGTTCAACAATTCCATGACCGAGGCGATGGCGGTGTTGAAGGTACGCCGACGGCCGATGTCATCGGTCACTTTCAAAAGAGTTTGATGAGACTGGCGCCGCAGCGCGCGCTGTGCGTCGGAGAGGTCCTGAGCCGCAAACGAGGATCCCAAGCCCGCCACTGCGCTTGCGCCCGCCGTGACATGCTCGTGCACCGCCTTCCAGAGGCGTTTGATGAAGCGAAACGCTCCCTGCACCCCTTCATCCGACCACTCGAGCGTCTGTTCCGGCGGAGCGGCAAACATGGTGAAGAGTCGCGCCGTATCGGCGCCGAACTCCTCCACCAGGGCCTGCGGGTCGACGCCGTTTTTCTTCGATTTGGACATCGTCACCACGCCACCGTATTCCACCGGCAGGCCGTCGGCCCGCAGGGTGGCGGTAAGCCCGGCGGCGTCCGTGCTCGTGTCGACGTCCGCGGGATTGAAATACTCGATCCGCCCGGATTCGGGTTTGCGGAAGAACACCTCGTTGAGCACCATGCCCTGCGTGAACAGATGGGCGAACGGCTCCTTGAAGGACACGGCACCGATTTCATGCAGCACCCGCGTCCAGAAGCGGGCGTACAGGAGATGCAAAATGGCATGCTCGATGCCGCCGATGTATTGATCCACGGGGAGCCAGTAGTCCACCCGCGAGTCGAGCATGGATTGACCGTTGTCGCTGCAGGCAAAGCGCAGGAAATACCAGGAAGAGTCGACGAAGGTATCCATGGTGTCCGTCTCACGCCGCGCGGGACCCGAGCAGCGCGGGCAGGAAGTGTGCAAAAACCGCTCATCCTTCAAGAGCGGATTGCCGCTGCCATCCGGCACCAGATCCTCCGGGAGAACCACGGGAAGCGCTTCATCAGGAACCGGTAACGTGCCGCAGACCGGGCAGTGAATCAGCGGGATGGGGCATCCCCAATAGCGCTGCCGCGAGATGCCCCAATCGCGCAACCGCCATGTCGTCTGCTTCTCGCCGAACCCCAAGCGTTCGAGATCTGCGACGATGGCATCGATGGCCGCCTCGAAATCAAGACCATCGTAAGGACCGGAATGGATGCAGCGGCCGTGCTCGCCGTACCAGGGCGCCCAGGAATCCACGGAATACGGCCGGCCCTCGACGTCGATCACCGGCTTGACGGGCAGCCCGTATTGCTTGGCGAATTCAAAATCGCGTTCATCGTGCGCCGGCACGCCCATGACCGCGCCTTCGCCATAGCTCATGAGGACGTAGTTGCCCACCCAAACCGGGACCTCCTCGCCGGTGAGTGGATGGCGCACGACGAGTCCCGTGGCCATGCCCTTCTTCTCCTGCGTGGCGAGTTCGGCTTCGATCGCCGGTCCGTGCTTGCACTCCTCGATGAATGCCGCCAGCGCCGCGTTTGCGCGAGCCGCAAAAAGCGCAAGCGGATGCTCCGCCGCCACCGCGCAAAAGGTGACGCCCATGATGGTGTCGGCCCGCGTCGTGAACACATGCATCACGCCGCCCCCGCCGGGGTCGCCGCCGCTCCCGCCCGGCAACTCATAGGGGAAGCCGACGCGTACGCCCTGACTCTTGCCGATCCAGTTGGCCTGCATGGCGCGTACTCGCTCGGGCCAGCCCTGCATGTCACGCAGGCAGCCAAGCAGATCCTCGGCATAGGCCGTGATCTTGAGGTAGTACATGGGAATCTCGCGCTTCTCGACCGGCGCACCGGTGCGCCAGCCGCGACCGTCGATCACCTGTTCGTTGGCGAGCACGGTTTGGTCGACGGGATCCCAATTGACCACGCCGGTCTTCTGATAGGCGATGCCGCGCTCGAGCATTCGCAAAAACAGCCACTGGTTCCAGCGATAATAATCCGGCCGGCAGGTCGCAAGTTCCCGTCGCCAATCGATGGCGAAGCCGAGGGACTGCAACTGCTTTTTCATATACTCGATGTTGTCCAAGGTCCACTTCGCCGGCGGCACGCCATTGTCCATGGCGGCATTTTCGGCCGGCAGACCGAAGGCATCCCACCCCATGGGCTGCAGCACGTTCCTGCCGTTCATGCGCATGAATCGGCTGAGCACGTCGCCGATGGTGTAGTTGCGCACATGCCCCATGTGCAGACGCCCGCTCGGATAGGGAAACATCGACAGGCAGTAGTATTTTTCGCGCTTCGGATTTTCCTCGGCCGCGAAACTGGCGTGGGTCTCCCAATAGGCTTGCGCCTCCGCCTCGACGGCAGCGGGCTCATAACGGTCTAACATAGGGGCCGCAGAATACCCGAGATGCCCGGCCGCCGCGAACTACCGTAAGCTTGGTGCGCCATCATGCAAGCATCCCATCGCCTCTTGGGTTTCGGACTCGCCACGTTGAGCGGCTGCCTGTGGTTTCTGGCCGTTACGCCCTTCGACCTATCGCTGCTCGCCTGGATCGCCTCGGTGCCCATGCTCCTCGCCATCGATCGCGCGCCGACTTACGCCCAAGCGCTGCTGCTCGGCTGGTGGGCCGGCGTTGTCGAGACGGCCGGCGGATTTCACTGGTTGATCGACACCACGCAGCGCTTCGCGAACTTTCCCTGGATCGGCGCGGCCCTGGTGTTTTTCTTGTTTTGCGCCACCCGGGCGATCGTCTTCTTGCTGTTCACGGCGCTCGTGTATCCGCTCCGCCGCCGCCTCGGCGTGCCGATGATCGTGCTCGCCCCCGTGGTCCTGGTGTGGAGCGAGTACGTGGTACCGCAGCTCTTCCCCTGCGGGCAGTGGATCTCGCAGGCCTGGCACCCGCTCGTGATCCAAATCAGCGAGCTGACCGGTCCCTTCGGCGTTACGGCGTTGTTGATGGTCGTCAACGGCGCTCTCTATGATCTCGCGGTCAGGGCGCCCGCCGCACGGCTCTTCGTTGCCTGCGCGGCCGTCTTGTTGATTGGCGCGCTCGCCTTCGGCTGGGTACGCATGCGACAAGTGGATGCCGAGATCGCCCGCGCGCCGCGTCTGGAAATAGGCCTGGTGCAACCGAACTTCGCCTACTCCTCGGACGGCGAGATCTCGACCGAGGAAATTCTGCGCCAGCTCGCCGCCCTCCAACAGCAATCCCAGCGGCTCGAGCACGCCGGCGCAGAACTCATCGTCTGGAGCGAGGGCAGCTATCCCGTCTCGCTGCCGAGAGACTTCTCCCATGACTACCCCGCCACCTCCTCGGCGATGATCCGCCGCGGCTTCACCACCCCGGTATTGGTGGGTACCACCATGATCGCCTCGGACGATGTCACCGCCTTCAATACGGCCCTGCTGCTCAACCGCGAGGGACAGATGATCGGTCGTTACGACAAGGTTGAGCTCCTTGCCTTTGGCGAATACATTCCGGGCGTGACCCTGTTTCCGTGGATCAGGCACTTTCTGCCGGAGGGCTCGGGGGCCTTTCAGGCGGGCACCGGGCCGGCGATATTGACGCTGCCGGAAGTCCGCGGCCAGGATTGGCGGCTTGGGCCGTTGATTTGTTACGAGGATCTGCTGCCTGATTTCATCCGACGCGTTGGCGCGCTGCAGCCCGACGTCCTCGTCAATCTCACCAGTGACCAGTGGTTCGGCGACGGCGGCGAGCCCTGGCAGCATTTGGCTCTGTCGGTGTTTTCCGCCGTCGAAGTGCGTACGTCGTTGGTGCGGGCGGTCAATTCCGGCATCTCCGCGAACATCGATCCGAATGGGCGGCTGGTCCAGAGGACCTATGCCGACGACCCTTACCGGCATCCCCACCCCGCCGACGCCCTGCGCGTCTCGGTGCCGAAGATGGCGGGAGGTCATACGCTGTTCATTGCCTGGGGAGATTGGTTCGTCTATCTCTGCATGGCGGCAACCGCCATTTTCGGCGTGTTCGCCTACCGGGCCGGCCGCGTTTCCGGCGCCCGTCCCGTTCCCGGCGTTCGTGCGGCTTGATGCACCTCGCGTTCGCGCCAGTAATGAGTAAAATTGAGAGCTGTGCGGCGAACCGGCGGCACGCAAGATGCGATGATTCAGACCTCGACCCGTCGCCACTGAGACGCCCCCATGTTTCCGACTAGAGATCATTAGGTATGGCGCGCGGCCGCCAAAGCCGGATCAAGAACTTCCATGCGGAAAACCGCCTTTTTGCGCTTCGCAGCATTGTGGCGGGGCTGATCGCGGGCGCGCTGCTGTCGATGGTCGGTGTGCGCCTTTTTTATCTGCAGGTGCTGCGCTATGACTACTACTCGACGCTGTCGCAGGGTAATCGCATCCGCACCGAGCCGATTCCGCCCAGTCGCGGACTCATCTTGGACCGCAATGGCGTGGTACTCGCCGACAACTTGCCGGCCTTCCAGATCGAACTGGTGCGCGAGCAGGTCGGCGACAACAAGTCCTTGGATGCCACGCTCGCCGAGCTGGTGAATATCGGATTGCTGCGGCCCGAGGAGGTGGGCAACATCCGCCGCACGGTGCTGCTGCACAAGGTGTATGAAAGCGTGCCGATCAAACTGCAGCTCACCGAGCAGGAAATGGCGCTGTTTGCGGTCCACCGCTTCCAGTTTTCGGGCGTCGACATCCGCACCCGGCTGGCGCGCCACTACCCCTTGGGCGAAACCGCTGTCCATGCCATCGGCTACGTCAGCGCCATCAACGAGCAGGACCTGAAACAAATCGACAGCGATGAATATGCCGGCACCAGCCTCATCGGCAAACTGGGTGTGGAAGCTGCCTACGAGCAGCAACTGCATGGCAAGCGCGGCTCGCGTCAGATTCTGGTGAACGCCGCCGGGCGGCCGGTCGAGAAACAGGGTGACTACACGCCCCACCTGGACGTCCGGCCACCGGTTGCCGGCGACGACCTTGTCCTAGGGCTGGACATCCGCGTTCAAAAGGTGGCGGAAGAGGCTCTGGCCGGCCGGCGCGGTTCCGTCGTGGCGCTCGACCCGAAGACCGGTGACGTCATCGCGCTGGCGAGCCTGCCCGGATTCGACCCGAATGCGTTCGTGCGCGGGCTGTCGGTGGCCGAATACAGCAAGTTGCGCGATGACATCGACATTCCGCTCTTGAACCGGGCGCTTCGGGGTGCCTATCCCCCGGGCTCGACGGTCAAGCCGCTCTATGCGCTGGCGGCTCAGAAATACAACATCTGGAAGCCGGAACAGGAGGAGTTCTGCGGCGGCTTCTTTACCCTGCCCGGCAGCAGCCACCAGTACCGCGACGATAAGAAACACGGCTCGCTCAACATGCGCCAGGCAATCGCCCTGTCCTGCGATGTCTATTTCTTCCGCCTTGCGGATCGAATGGGCATCGACCGCATGGCCGAGTTCATGCAGACCTTCGGCTACGGCACCGTCACCGGCATCGACATTCCCGGCGAAAAGCCGGGCCTGTACGCCTCGCCCGCTTGGAAGAAACGTGCTTTCAAGCGTCCCGCCGACCAGGTCTGGTTTGCCGGTGAAACCATCAGCATGGGTATCGGTCAAGGTGCGATCACCGTCACCCCGCTGCAGCAGGCGCACTTCGCGGCCGAGATCGCCGAGCGCGGCCAGGTCATTGCCACTCCTCGCATGGTGTCCGCCATCCGGCCTGCCGGTTCGAGCAACATCATTCCCCGATCGCCGAAGATGGAGACGCCCATCGAGATCGCGACCAAGGAACAATGGGACGTGATCTACGACGGGATGGTGGGCGCTACCACCTATGGAACCGCACACGCGGCTGGTCTCAACGCCAAGTACACCATTGCCGGCAAGACCGGCACCGCCCAGGTGTTCACCATCAAGCAAACCGACAGCACCAAGGCGAAGATTCAGGACGAACGCAAGCGCGACCACTCCTGGTTTATTGCCTATGCTCCGGCGCAGGATCCGAAGATTGCGGTGGCTGTACTGGTAGAGAACGGCGGTTTCGGCGCTGAGGTGGCGGCCCCGATCGCCCGCAAGGTGCTCGACGCCTATTTACTCGGCCCGCAGCCGCCCACCGATCAGAAAGAACCGGTGGTCGCGCCGAAGCCGCTCGCCATGCTCAGGACGCAGCCTTCGGTGCCGGATCATCCGGCCGCAACCGATGCTCCACCCGGTCCGCTTTGATCTGCATCGGACCGGCAGGCGTGGCCAGGTTGAACACCTTGCCGACCAATCCCTCAGCGTGATCGTCCCCCGGCGACGTCGTTGACCGCAGCGCCTGGCGGGCCGTCCCGTCGGCGCGGCTCGGACGCTCACCGCCTTGACTGTCGGAAGACCTTGCCGAATCCGGCATCAGCGTCAGGAGCAGGCTATCCGCCTTGATGTGAATCGGTTCGTCGCTGCCGGCCACACTGATGATGACATCGCCGGTAAGCCGCATGGTTTCGGCCTGCGGATCGGCGTGATCGATGATGGACTCGGCAAAGTTGGCCGATAGCCCGGTCACGGCGCTGCCGGGAATTCTCACCGTTGCCTCGTGCCCGGACTGCTGCGCCGGGATTACGAAAGTCTCGGCCCGGGCTAAACTCACCAATCCGGTGCAAAATAACACTGCAAGCATTTGATTCATCATGGCAGCGGATCCTCCCTTCTTACCGCGACATCATCTTCGCCGGGCGCATTGAAGGCAATGTTCACGGGGGTAAAGTTATGCAAAGCGTCAGCCGGATCGCTGCATGCGCCGCCTGATGGTCGCCATCAGGTCATTGAGCTCCTCAATTTTTAGCGCCGCACCGCAGAGCGCGAACACCAGGCCGGCCGTCGCGATGGTGGCGCCGAGTCCGGCGGCTTTGACCCAGAAAGACTCCGTCGCCCACTCGGCCAGCAGCCAGTGATTCGATGCCGCGCAAACGGCCGCGAGCGCCGCTCCGGCGACCAAGGTCTTGCCGAGCAAGACCATCATCCGTGCCAACTCCAGACCCTCGAGCTCGCGGACCATCAGCACGTAAAGCACCAGGAAGTTGCAGGTCGCGACGAGGCCGGTCGAGAACGCCAGGCCCAGATGCCCCCAATGCAGCTGAAAGGTGAAGATCCAGTTGAACAGCAGGTTCAACAAGACGGCCAAGAAACTCACGAACATCGGCGTCTTGCGGCGATCGAGCGCATAGAAGGCGTTCACCAGCACTTTGAGAGCCGCATAGCCGGCCAGTCCGATGGCGTAGAAGCGCAGCGCGCCGCCTGCCTCGGCCGCTTCGTGTGCGTCGAATTTCCCATGTTGGTACAGCACCGAGATGATCGGGTCTGCCAGGAGCATGAGTCCGATGGTCGAGGGAACGGTCAACAGAAACATGAGACGCAGCGCGCGCGCGAGCTCGGCGCGAAATCCTTCCATGTGGCCGCTCACCACGAGCCGTGACAACAGCGGCAGCGTCACCGTACCCAAGGCCACGCCGAACAGCCCCAGGGGTAATTGCATCAACCGGAAGGCGATCGCCAGCCAGAAAATCGCTCCATCCCCCAGGGTCGACGCAAACATGGAATTGACGAGCACGTTGAATTGGGTGGTGGAGGCTGCGATCACCGAGGGCCCCATCAAGCGCAGGATCGCGCTCACGCCGGGGTCACGCCAGTGAAAATCGGGGTGATAACGAAATCCCAGCCGTGCCAACGACGGCAATTGCACGGCTAATTGCAGCGCACCGCCCAACAGCGTACCGATGGCGAGCCCGATGAGCGCCCGCTGTCCGAAGTGCGGATCGAACCACCATCCCAAGCTCACGCCGCCCATGATGGAGCCAATGTTGAAAAAGCTCGACGCCATCGCCGGTACGCCGAACACGCTCTTCGCATTGAGCACGCCCATGACCAGGGCCGCCATCGACACCAGGACGATGAACGGAAACATGAGGCGGGTGAGTGTGGCGGTGAGCGCCGCCTTGTCCGCATCGAAGCCCGGTGCCAACAGCTCGACCAGCTGCGCCGAGAACACCATGCCGAGCAGGCAGATCGAGCCCAAGACAACGAGTGTCAAGGTCGCAACCTTGTTGGCGAGACGCCAGGCCGCCGCATCGTCGTGCACGGCGATCGTCTTGCTGAATGTGGTCACGAAGGCGGTGGACAGCGCGCCCTCGGCAAACAGATCGCGCAGCAGATTGGGGATCCGAAAGGCCGCGGTGAAAGCGTCCATGGCGGCGCCTCCGCCGAACAGCGCGGCACAGACCTGCTCGCGCACCAACCCCAACACACGGCTGCACATCACCGCCAAACCGATGATGCCCGCCGCCTTCGTGTTCAACCGTTCGGTGCGTTGCTCCTTGAGCGCGGCCTGCGCAACCGTCGGCGGCCGCCGTTCATCCAAATTGAAAGCCGGAAATTGCCTTACCGGCGATGGATCCGCTGAAAGTCCTGACCCCGGGGTCATCGGCACCCGCGCCGGCGGCCACCATCAAGGGAATGAGATGCTCTTCGCGGGGATGGGACTCAGGGCCGCCTGGTGCGCTCTTCCAACGCGTGAGCTCGGCAGCCCGCGTAGCAGGGTCGTGCACGGCGGTGGTCAGCCAGTCATCGAAGGCGGCCGCCGTGGCGGCTCCGCCGCTTGAACGCAGGGCAGCCAGGTTGTGATAGCTCATGCCGCTGCCGACGATGAGCACACCGCGTTTCCGCAGCGGCGCGAGCGCCCGTCCGAGTGCCAGATGCAACGCCGGATCGAGGCTCCTTTGCAGCGACATTTGCAGTACCGGCACGTCGGCGTGCGGATAGATCAAAAGAAACGGGACGAACACGCCATGATCCAGCCCCCGTTTGGGGTCGACCGCCGATGCGAAACCCGCATGCGACAAGAGTTCCCGCACCTCCACGGCCAGATCGGGAGCCCCGGCCGCCGGATAGCGCAGCTGATAGGTATGTTCCGGGAAACCATAATAGTCGAACAACAGTCCAGGTTTCTCGGCGACGTTGAAGGTGGGCAGCTCCTCTTCCCAATGACCCGAAATCACCAGCACCGCTGTCGGCCGCACTCCGAGAGCGGCATCGATCCCCCTGAGGTACGCCCCCAGCCCCTCCCACCTATGCGGGTCGGACGCCGGCGGGTCCATGAAAAAACAAGGGCCGCCGCCATGCGGAATGTACAGCGTTGGGAGTCTTTTGGCAGCGTCCATCCGCCCGATTATAGCCTACGCGTTGGCGTTCACATGGGACCCCAGGGCGGTGAAGGACTGCACACCGTTCTTCTGCAGGTTCTGCAACAGGTTGTTCAAAAAGCTCTGCAGGGCGCTATTGGCCGCCGAGGTGGCGTTGGTGGACGATGTGCTCGCCGCCGTCCCCGCCGCGGCGGCGGCGGCGGCATCCGTGGACGTCGAGTCGGCGGCGCCCGTTGCCGTAGCCGCGGTCGATGCCGTGGTCCCCGCGGTGCTGCCCGCGGCGCTCGTACCGGTCAACCCCTGCAACAGATTCCCGAACGACGCGGTGAGATTCGCGGTTGCGGCGTTGGCCGTACCGCCCGCCGAGAGTTGCTGAATCAAGGTCTGCAGCGACGATGCGAGGCTTCCCCCATATTGGCTCGCCAGTCCCGCCGCACCTGTCACGGTCGTGCCGCTGCCGGTGGTGCTCGCGGCCACGGTCGAGGCCGCGGTCGCTGCGGTCGTCGACGATGCTGCGGTGATGTTGGCGGCCGTCGCGGGGGCCGCCGCCGTGGTGGCCGCGGTCGTCGTTGCGGCAGCGCTCGACACCGCACTCGCGGTGGTCCCTGCACTCGCAGTCGTCCCCGAACTGCTCGACGTCGCGCTGCTTCCCAATCCATCGGACTTCAACGCTTGAAACAACGAGTGCAGGAACTGCTGAACGTCGGTCGCGAGCGTCGATGGGCTCGTGGTGCTGCCGGCGCTGCCGCTCGATGCCGCGGTAGAGGCGCCGCTTGCCGTGCCGGCAGTGCTCGCCGAGCTGCCCGTGCCGGCGCCCGTCCCGCCGAGGCCGAGCACGGTCGATGCGGCCATACCCGCGAGGGAGGACTTGGTCGCGATGCCGGCCACTTTCTCGAGCGATTGAAAAATACTGCCGAAAAGTCCCTCCGTGGAACTGGACGACGACGCGCCGATACTGGTCGCAGCCTTCGATGCGCTGGATGCACCGGCGCTACGGGCCTTCTTGCTCAGCCCTTGAGTGAAAATATCCTGGTTCAGTTGGGCCGCGGCAGCGGCGCTTGTTATCGAAGACATGATGAAGTTTCCTTGAAGTTAAAATGGCGTTGACCTATCACCGTAGTCGCTGACGGCATCGTCCGGCATCGCTGACACGACGTGCGGCAGCCATTTGCCGCCTTGCCGCTCCGGAGGCCGTCATTTGCCTCCGCTTGCTTGTCATCGAGGCTCGATACGTCACATTTCACGCTTGGATTCCGTATTGATCGTCGCTCTCGCACTGGGCCCACCGTGCGGTAGGTACCTGTTCTCTCTTGCCTCGAGGTAGTTTGCAGTTTCCATGCCAGCAGCGACGAGCGGCGGTGGCTGCCCGCCAGGAGCACGGGAAAATGCTGGCGCGCGACCCTGCTTTAAGGTTAGGGTGCCGACCTCTGTGGAGAGTCGTGACCGCCATGTCAGCTAGGCCTCGTGTTGTTAAATCGCACTTCGTCCCGGGCCGCGGCGCGTACCGTTTCACTGTTGAGCCCGGACCCGGAGCGGTGATCGTCGATCTCGAGGGCATGCAAGCGGCGGTGCTATTTGTCGCAGGCGACGCACCGATTGCGGGCGTGTCCGATCTCGCGTCGGAGGCCGCCACGTCACTGCCGGCATTCGCGGCCGACTATTGTGACGCCGAGGCGCGGCAAGTCGTGAGTGCCGCATGCGCCGACGGGTTCGGGGCGGCGCGCGGATTTCGGGTATTTTCTGACGCGGGCCCGCCCGGGCGGCGCTGGGTGGTTCAGGCGGAGAAACCGGCGAATTGTCTGCTTCTGGCGCCGGGCGACAAGATGTCGCCCCAAGAGCAAAACCCGGCCACCATGTTGCAGGTCCTCCTGCCTGCCGACCCCGCCGAGGCGCCGGCACCGCTGGCGGAGCCCAAGCTGGATGTTCGTGTGCCCGCGGCAACGGCAACGGCGTATCGAGTGGCCGCCGGGGACTACATTCAAATCGTCGATATTTCCGGCAAGCAATGCTCCGATTTCATCGCTTTCGACGCCGCCGGCCTCGAGGCGGGCGACGAGTGGGGCATCGATGCCACAGCCACCCGCACGCTCATGGGACACGCCATGCCGGTGCCCGGCTTACACGCCAAGTTTTTCGATGCACGATTGCGTCCGCTGGTGGAGGTGATTCGCGATACGGTGGGACGCCATGACGCGTTTCTGCTCGCCTGCACGGCCAAGTATTATGCGGACATGGGCTATCCGGGCCACGCGAACTGCACGGATAATTTCAATCGCGCGATTGCCCCGTTCGGTGTCGCGCCGCGCGCCGGTTGGCCGGCACTCAATTTTTTTTACAATACCTTCGTCCAGGCCGATGGCAGCATTGGCAGCGATGAACCCTGGTCCCGGCCGGGGGACTATGTGCTCCTCCGCGCGCTGACCGATCTGGTCTGTGCGTCGTCGAGCTGTGCGGACGACATCGATGCCGCCAACGCCTGGGAGCCGACCGATATTCAAGTGCGGGTGTATGACCATAGTGCCGGGTTTGCCAAAGGGAATGCGCATCGTATGACACCAGACGCCGCCCCCGAATTGACACGCAACAGCGGTTTCTCTGCGCGTACCTCGCAGTTGACGCGCTCGTTCATCGATTACAAGGGCTTCTGGACGCCCACCGGTTATGCCGCCAACGGACCCATCGACGAATACTGGGCCTGCCGCGAACGTGCTGCCGTGATTGATCTGTCGGCGCTGCGCAAGTTCGAGATTACCGGCCCCGACGCCGAAACCCTGCTGCAGCTTGCGGTAACCCGGGACGTGCGGCGACTCGCAGTGGGCCAGGTGGTGTATACGGCGATGTGCTACGAGACGGGCGGAATGATTGACGATGGCACCCTCTTTCGTTTGGGACCGCAAAATTTCCGCCTGATTTGCGGCGACCCCTTTTGCGGCGTCTGGCTGCGCCAGCTGGCGGCCGAGCGCAATTTGAGAGCGTGGTGTCGTTCCTCGACCGATCAGTTGCACAACCTCGCCGTGCAAGGCCCGAAGTCGCGGGAGATCCTCGCGAGTGTCGTCGAGACGCCGGCGCATCAGCAGTCCCTCGCTGCCCTCGGGTGGTTCCGGTTTACCGTCGGGCGTATCGGCGATGCGCCGGTGGTGGTGTCGCGCACGGGTTACTCCGGCGAACTCGGCTATGAGATCTGGTGTCACCCGGATTCGGCAGTGTCGGTATGGGATGGTGTGTGGGGCGCGGGGCAAGCGCATGGTCTCGCGCCGATGGGACTTGCGGCGCTCGATATGCTGCGCATCGAAGCGGGTCTCGTGTTCGCCGGTGCGGAGTTCTGCGACCAGACGGATCCGTTCGAAGCGGGGATTGGCTTTGCGGTGCCCCTACAAAAGCCGGATGTTTTCATCGGCTCTGAGGCGCTGGCGCGGCGCCGCGCTCATCCGCAACGAGTTTTGGTGGGGCTGTCGATCGACAGCCAGGACACCGTCGGCCATGGCGACCCGGTGTTTGCCGGCCGTACCCGGGTGGGTGTGATCACGAGTGCAACGAAATCGCCGGTGCTCCGGGCGCACATCGCCTTGGCGCGCGTCGATGCCGGAAGCAGCGACTTGGGTCGTGCGCTGGAGATTGGTAAGTTGGATGGCCGACAGAAGCGGCTCCCAGCCGTGGTAACGCCGTTTCCGCACTACGACCCGCAGAAAACCAGAGTTCGAGGATGAGGGAGAGATCGATGACGAAGCGGATTGCGGTGATCGGCGCAGGACCGAGCGGCATGGCGGCGCTGCGCGCCTTCGAGAGCGCAGCGCGCAAGGGAGCCGAAGTTCCCGAACTCGTCTGCTTCGAGAAGCAAGGCGATTGGGGTGGATTATGGAATTACACCTGGCGCACGGGGCTCGATGAATTTGGTGAGCCCGTCCATGGCAGCATGTATCGGTTTCTCTGGTCGAACGGTCCCAAGGAGTGCCTCGAGTTTGCCGATTACGGATTCGAGGAACATTTCGGCCGCCCGATTCCCTCCTATCCACCGCGTGCCGTCCTGCACGACTACATCAAGGGCCGGCTTGCCAGGAGCGGCGTCCGCGAGAAGATACGATTTCACTCCGTGGTACGCGGCGTCCGCTACGACGAGGCCGCCGGCTATTTCACCGTGACGGTGAAGGATCTCGAGAAAGACGCTCTCTACGAGGAGACGTTCGACACCGTGATCGTCGCGAGCGGCCACTTCTCGACGCCGAACATGCCGGGCTTTCCGGGCTTCGACAAGTTCCCCGGTCGCGTCTTGCACGCGCATGATTTCCGGGACGCAAACGAGTTCGCCGGCAAGGATATTCTGCTCGTCGGCAGCAGTTACTCCGCCGAAGATATCGGCACCCAGTGTTTCAAGTACGGCGCGCGGTCGATCACCTTCAGCTATCGCACCAAACCCATGGCCTTCACCTGGCCTGCAGGGTTCGAAGTGCGGCCGCTGCTCACGCACGTGAGCGGCCGTACAGCCTATTTCAAGGACGGCTCGAGCCGTGACGTCGATGCCATCGTGCTCTGCACCGGTTATCTGCACCACTTCCCGTTTCTCGAGGAAAGCCTGCGACTCAAGACGAACAATCGCCTCTACCCGCTCGGACTCTACAAAGGCGTCTTTTGGCAGGCGAATCCAAAGTTGATTTATCTCGGCATGCAGGATCAATTCTTCACGTTCAACATGTTCGATGCGCAGGCCTGGTACGCACGGGATGTGGTGCTGGGACGCATCGCCTTGCCGGATGCCGCCGCGATCGCGCAAGACATCGCCCACTGGCGGGGGCGCGAGGAGAGGTTGGAGACCGCCTTCGATGGAATCGATTTCCAGGCGGATTACATCCTCGACCTGCTGGCGGCGACGGATTATCCGCCGATGAACGTGCGGCAAATGGCCGAGTTGTTCAAGCAATGGGAGCACCACAAAGTGGAAGGCATCGTGACCTATCGCGACCGCTCTTATCCGTCGACCTTGACCGGGACCATGGCGCCCAAACATCACACGAAATGGATGCAAGCCATGGATGATTCGCTCGAGGCCTTTCTGGGCTAGCGGGGGCCTGGCCGAGTATTCCAACCTGCGCGCAACCCAAGGCCTGACGCTGCTGCTGCTGTTCGGCGGTTATGCCGCCCTGTACTTCTGCCGCGCAGATCTGTCGGTCGCGGCGCCGCTGTTGATCGATGAATTCCGTCGCCATGGCATCAGCCATGACGAGGCAGTGATCCGAATGGGCGCCATCACCTCCTGGGGCGTGCTCGCCTATGCCCTCGGCAAGCTGTTTCTCACCGGGCTCGGCGATCTGTGGGGCGGTCGCCTCAACTTCCTGATCGGGCTCTCCGGCGCCACCCTGTTTACCGTATGGTTCGCCACCGGCTCATTCTTGCCGGTGTTCACCTTGGCCTGGGTCGGCAATCGCTTGACCCAGTCGCTGGCGTGGGCTGGCCTCATCAAGGTGTCGTCCAAGTGGTTCGACTTTTCCTCCTACGGCATCGTCATTGGTGTGCTCAGCGTGAGTTACTTGGTGGGCGATGCCGTCGCGCGCCAATGCATGGGGAACCTCATGGCGCACGGCGTCGGCTGGCGACCGTTGTTTTATTTGGCCGCCGCGGTCGCGGGAGTTTTCTGGGTTGCCAATGGGTTCCTGCTGCGCGAGTCGCGCGCCGAGGCAGGCTATCCGGACGCGGTGCCAAATCCATTGAACCTGTTCGCGGCCGAGGTCACTGCGCCCAAACGGTTGCGCGACCTGCTGCTGCCGCTCCTGCGCAGTCGCGCTTTTCTGTTGGTATGCCTGCTCTCCCTGGGCTGCACCATCATTCGTGAAACCTTCAATGCCTGGACACCGGTGTATCTGCGCGAGTACCTGGGTTACAGCGTGAGCCAGGCCGCCGGCATGAGCGCGGTGTTTCCGGCGGTGGGCGTCATCTCCGTGCTCGGCGGCGGTTGGCTCAGCGATCGGCTGGGAGTGAACGGTCGCGCCTTGATCCTATTGCTGGGATTGACCGCAACCGCCGGTGCGCTGCTCTTGCTCATGAGCATGCGCCCGAGCACCACCGGTGCATGGTTGCCGCTCTGCGCCATCGGTTTGATTGCGCTCTGCTTGCTGGGCCCTTATTCCTACTTGGGAGGCGCGATCGCCGCCGACTTTGGCGGCAAACGCGCCTCGGCGCTGTCGTCCGGATTGATCGATGGGGTTGGCTATCTCGGCGCCGTCACCGCCGGCGACAGCGTCGCCCGACTGTCCGTAGCCTTCGGGTGGCAGGGAGTGTTTGCAGCGTTGGCGGCGATCAGCGCGGTCTCCGCAGTCGCTGCGGGTGCATTGTATGGACTCAACGCCCGGACGGCCGCGCTGCGCGGCCTCGAAAACGCGAAGCCGGCATGACCGGCACAACCCACATAGCGGTGCCGGACGCATGACCAAACCGGTGCACCCTCGGGCTTTGCGAACGACCCCCGACACGGTGAGCATCGAATGGGACGATGGCACACTCGCCCACTATGCCGGCATCTGGTTACGCGATAACCGCCGCGAAGATCGCGACCCGCACAACGGCCAACGCCTGATCGACATCGCCGACATCCCGCTGGAACCCAAGATCCGTTCGGCCACCGTCGCCGACGGAACACTCACCATCGAATGGGCAACAGAAACCCATCGCGACGGCTTCGACCTCGAGTGGCTGGCCGCCCGGGCGGGCGTCGCCGTCGATGGTTCTTTGCCGCCCGTCCCGGTGCCCTGGTTGGACGGAGCCGCCAGAGACCCGCACCAGGATTTTGCCTGGTTGCCGTCGACTGAACTGCACCGGGACCCCGTCGGCAGGCTCGGCTGGCTGACGCGGCTGCTCGAAGACGGCATCGCATTCGTGAGCGATGTGCCGTGCACACCGGCGGCACTCTTGGGCACCGTGGCGCCGCTCGGCCGGGTCAGCGAGACGAACTACGGCTCGGTGTTCGACGTGCGCGCCGAACCCGTTCCATCGAACCTCGCGTACTCGGATCTTGGACTTGGGCTGCATACCGACAACCCGTACCGCGATCCGGTGCCGGGCTTTCAGGCATTGCATGTGATGACCGCCTCACCCGACGGCGGCGACAGCGTGTTTGCCGACGGCTTTGCACTGGCGGACCACCTGCGCACTCTCGATGCTCAGTCCTTCGAGGTCCTCTCGCAAACCGCCGTGCCATTCCGCTATGTATCGGCCGATGCCGACCTGCATGCCGAGAGGCCTTTGATCGAACTGTCGCTCCGTGGCAGGCTAACCGCCGTGCATTACAATAATCGCTCCATCGCACCGTTACCCATCGACGGCCGCAATATGCAGGGCTTCTACACCGCTTACCGCCGTTTCGCGACGTTGCTGCGCGAGCCGCGCCATCAGTTTGTGCACAAGCTGCGCGACGGCGATCTCGTGGTATTCGACAATCGGCGCATACTGCACGGCCGCACGGCTTTCTCCTCCGCGTGCCATGCCCGGCATCTGCGTGGCTGCTATTTGACCCGCGACAGCGTCCTTTCCGAAAGAGCTCTGCTCCATCGCCGCTTGTCAGGAACGCTCAGGTCATGACCCTCCTCGTTGTATGACGGTTGCGAACGACATCTTCGCGCTATTCGCCGCCCATGGCAGCGCCGCCTACGGCGAGGACGTCACCTGCGCCCAACATTCCTTGCAGACCGCCTATCTCGCCCGCGCCGCCGCTGTACCGACGCCACTGGTGCTCGCCGCACTGTTGCACGACATTGGTCACCTGATCGCCGCCGTGCCCGACGATCTCGGCGACTGGCAGGCCGATGCCCACCATGAAGAAGTGGGTGCTCGTTGGCTTGCCGCGCACTTTGGTCCCGCGATCGTGCAGCCGGTGCGCCTGCACGTCGCTGCAAAGCGTTACCTGTGCGCCGTCGATCCAGGGTATTTCGGCACCCTGAGTAAGGCGTCGGTGTACACACTCAAGCTGCAGGGCGGCCCCATGTCGCAAGGCGAGGCCTCGCGTTTCGAGTGCAATCCCTTCCACGCCGATGCGATCGCCCTGCGGCGCTGGGACGACTCGGGCAAGGTGGCGGGTCTTGCGATACCTCCCCTTGAAAGCTATCGCCAGGCAATCGAGTGCAGCACGACCTGGAGCGAAGGTCAGTGATGTGTCGACGTCATTGGTGAGGGATCGACGGTGTTGCGTCCGCAACTCCTGATATCACGGCACGCAGCCATTGGTCCCGAATGTCACATCAATGGAACTTGTTTGTAACAACTTTCGACCACCGTACCGTAAGTTCGGCCATCAATAATTACCCCCCACCTGGGAACCTCCGCATGAGCACGATCTCCACGAATGTGTACGCCGAAGTCATTCTCGGCAACGGCACGTACACGAGCCCGCTGACCATCGATGCTGGAGTCTACGTTGAGCCGACAGGCAGCACCGGCATCACGGCCGTGTACGTTCCCGCCGGCTATTCGGGAGCAAGCCTCGCCAACTCAGGGCTTGTCGAGGGAGGACAAGGCGGCGGGATTGGTATGGACCTGCAAGCGCCGGCCACACTGACCAACAACGCCGGAGGTACCATCGAAGGCGGCACGGTCTACGGCTTCGAAGGCACGGCCCGCGGTGGGGCAGCCGTCCAGGCGTTAGACGGCACGCTGAGCAATCAGGGCTATATTGGAGGCGGCATCAGCGATGCCGCCGACGGTGGCGTGGGCGTCGTTGCGGTGGGAGGCACGCTCACCAACGGTAATTTGCTCCTCGAGCAACGCGGGGATATCTACGGCGGCGCGAGTTTCGCGGCAGCAGGCGACGGCGGCGCCGGCCTTTATCTGACGGCGGGATCGCAACTCGATAATGTCGTCGGCCAGATCAAGGGGGGCGAGGCCTACGGCACCGGCGGCGCTGGCGTGGTGGCAACGGGATCGGACACCACGGTGACGAATGACTCGTTTGTCAACGGCGGCAAGGGCTTCTCATCCTCTGACGGAAGCGGCGGCGTGGGCGTACAGCTTTCTTCGAACGCCACCCTCGTCAACGGCTCCCAGATCATCGGCGGCGCCGCCAGCGGCAGCGGCAACGGCGGCGCCGCGGTGGATCTGACCTCGGGCTCGACTTTCAACAATTACGGTAACCTATCAGGTGGCAGCGCCTACACCGGTACCGGAGGTGCCGGCGTCATCGCCTCCGGTGCGGGCACCACGGTGACCAGCGATGATGTGATCAACGGCGGCAGCAGCTTCATTTTTTACGCTGGCAACACCACCGGCGGAGTGGGCGTGGACCTCTCGTCGGACGCCACGATGACCAACGACGGCCGGATTATTGGCGGTTTCAGCACTCGGGGCACCGACGGCACTGGTGGTGACGGAGCCTATGTCGCCTCGGGCGCCAGCCTGACCAATAAGGACACCATCACAGGCGGCTACGGCATCAGCGGCGGGGCCGGCGCGTTGGTGACCTCGGGCGGTACCTTGAATAATGATTACAAAATCCTCGGCGGTCGGTCCTACAGCGCCAATGGCGGCACCAGCACAGGCGCCGGCGGGGCTGGCATAGTCGCCTCGGGATCGGGCAGCACCGTGACCAACTCCGGGACCATCACCGGAGGCATGGGCACGGGTACCTTCAGCGGCGGAATTGGAGTCGACCTTTCTGCGAATGCCACCCTGACCACCACCGCCGCTACCAGCAGTGACTCCTCCAGCGGCAACGTCTACGGGGGCGCCAGCGCCGGCGGCACCGGAGGGGATGGCGCAGATGTCGCCTCAGGCGCCCGTTTGTTTGAATCCAATTACGTCGAGGGCGGCGCCGGCATCAACGGCGGAGCCGGTGCTGTCGTGACCTCGGGCGCCCACCTCGGCGATTACTTTACGGTCCTCGGCGGTGCCGCTTCCAGCGGTCTCGGCGGCGCGGGCATCGTGGCGACGGGACCGTCCACCACGGTAACCAGCTACGGGTGGAGCGGCGGCGGCGCCAGCGTTGACGGCAACGGCGGCGCCGGACTCGAGCTCTACTCCAACGCCACATTCACTAACAACGACTGGATTTTTGGTGGCAACAGCACCAACGGCAGCGGCGGCGTAGGCGTGTATTTGGACGGCGGGACGCTCATCACCTCGTACCTCATTCAGGGGGGCTATCAGGGCGCTACTCAGGCCGACGCAGTGCAATTCGGCGCGGCGGAGAGCTCATTGGTAGTCGAATCCGGAGCGAGCTTCAGCGGCGCCATCGGCGGCTTTAAGGTTGGCGACACCATCGACATCTCGAATTTGACACCGTCCCAGGTGGCTGACGATTTCAACGATGAAAGCGACACACTCGTTACTCCGACAGACGGCACACTGCAATTCCAGGGGAACTTTGCCGGCGAAGCTTTTGAGTTCACCTCGATCGACAACGGTGCCGGCACGCAAATCACGATCACGTCGACCGCCTGTTTTCGGCGCGGTACGCGGATCACGACAGCGCTCGGCGAAGTGGCCATCGAGGATCTGTCCATTGGCGACTCCGTGAGGACTTGGGGCGGCACGCTCCGACCCATTCGTTGGATCGGCCGGCGCCGCTACTCGCGCGTGGTAGCCACCGGCAATAAAGACGTGCTGCCCATACGCATCGATGCCGGCGCCCTCGGAAATGGTCTTCCTCGGCGCGACCTGTGGGTCTCGCCCGAGCACGGTCTCTTGATCGACGGCGTGTTGATTCCAGCCCGGGCTCTGCAGAACGGCGTGAGCATCGTGCAGGACGTGGCGGCCGTCGAGGTGCATTACCTGCACCTGGAATTTGCTGCACATGAGGTGATTTACGCGGAAGGCGCGCCATCCGAAAGTTATGTCGACGAAGAGCGCCGCCTGTGCTTCGACAACGCCGCCGAGTACCGGGCCCTCTATCCCCAGGCCATTTTCGAGACACGGCGGTTCTGTGCGCCCCGCATCGAGGAGGGCGCACTCATCGAAGCCGTACGCTGGCGGCTGGCGACCGGCGTCACAGGCCGCTCAACCACGATCGAGCGGCATTACCGATTCGGTACCTGAACCATCATCAGGGTTGCTGTGTCGCGATGCCAAAATACAGGCCTCGCGCGCCCTCAAGCTTCCTATCCGCTAGCCGTTAGTCCCCCAAGGTCGGTTCCTCGACAGCAGTCGGCGCTGCCGGCCTCTACCTCGAGGCGACTGCGCCGATTCGTCGCTGCACCGCGGCGACAACTATTTCCGTGGAGGACACCGATGTTCAACAATCTGAAGATTCGGACGCTCATCGCTCTGGGCTTCGGCGCAGTGGTCGCCCTGCTCCTCATCATCTCGGTGACCAGCATCGCGCAATTGGCGTCGGTGCACCAAGCTTCCGCGGTCATCATGGAAATCGAGTATCCGAAGGTCAAGCTGTCGGAAGGGATCGAGAAGGGGGCGCTGCAAAATGCCCGCTATGTTCGCAATGCGCTGTTACAGAAATCCGCCGCGGACGGCGAAAAGGCGTGGCAAGAGGTGGAGGCCAACCGCATCGCGACCGACGGTTTGTTGAAACAACTCGAGGCACGAGTCCACAGCGAGCAGGGCAAGGCACTCCTCGCTACCATCATCAACGCCCAAGCCGGGTTGGGGCCGATATTCGTTCGAATTCATGAGCTCAACGCCACCGACAAGTCCAAGGCAATCGACTATCTAAAGTCCGATTTCGCACCCGCCAACAACGCTCTGATCGCCGCGACCAGTGCACTGTCGAAGCACCAGGACTGGCGCATGGAATCAGCCAACAGCCACGGCGCGGAAGTCTATGGGTCGACGCGCTCTTTGGTGATTGCGCTGTCGGTGTTTGCGATTTTGGTGGCCGTCGCAGTCGCTGTCGCGATCATCCGCCGGCTGCAGAGCGTGCTGGGCGGAGAGCCGGCCGAAGTTGCCGCGGTGGCGAAACTGGTGGCGCTCGGGGACCTGTCGGGCAACATTCGCCTGCGGGCCGGTGATACCACGAGCCTCTGTGCGATCATTGCCCAGATGCAGCAAAGCCTGCAGCAACGCACCGTCGAAGACCACGAACGTGAGTGGAGCGAACGCGAACGTGTTGCGGGCGAACTGGCGGCGGCGGCGGAGAACGTGCGCATCCGCATCGCGCTCGACCGGGTGTCGGTGGGCG